>OIZA01000065.1_pt1 | contig 65966 bp, 85 predicted proteins | sample 1588381 | NCBI WGS metagenome assembly OIZA01 (sample SAMN03283277) | human gut metagenome | biome: human-associated habitat; material: feces | host: Homo sapiens | place: Peru | collected 2012 | reverse complement strand
TGAACAAAAGCAATCTTGGCACCTCCAGCACCAAGGCGCGGTTTTTCATCAATCAGGCGAACGCCTTTTTCTTTTAATTCAGCTAAAGCTGCTTCCAGATCATCAACTCTTAAAGCAATATGCTGAATACCGCCGCGGCCATTGTTTTTTTCTATAAATTTAGCAATGGGTGATGTTTCATCAGTTGCAGCCAAAAGCTCAATTTCACTGCCATTAGGAGTTGGGAAAAATCCGGTCGTTACTTTTTGCTCAGCTACGGTTTCTTCACCATTAGCCGGCAAGCCTAAAGCTTCGCCCCAGAAGGAACCTGTTTCCTTTAAATCACTTACTGCGATACCAACATGATCTACACCTAAAATCTTAAACATTTTGCCTTTCCTGCTACTAAAAATATAGACAACCGTGTCTACACTAGATGTTTCGCCACAATCTCACGATTTGCAGTTCCTTATTCATCGTGTATGCTTTGGTTAAATCCTAAGACTTCAACTACTCACAAGTTCTTGTACACTCCAAAGGCGTTGGCCATACACTCCTTGTTTTAATCAAGGAGGCAAGCCTGTTCCCGACTAGCCATCGGTACATATATCAAGACGTCGTTAAGCTGCCCGATATTCTTTCGCATCTCGCAAATTAAGTGCAGCGTTAAAATCCCTATCTTCGGTATAACCGCACTTGGGACAAATATATACGCGGTCTTTGAGTTTCAGACCTTTATTTATATGTCCACAAGTATGGCAGGTTTTAGAACTTGGGTAAAATCTATCAACCGTTCTAAACTCTATACCGATAATTTGGGCTTTACGCTTTAGCTTAGCCAATATTAGACTAAACCTCTGTGCTGCCACGGCTTTTGCTAAATGTTTATTCTTCATCATACCTTTTACGTTTAAATCTTCCATTGTTATGAAACGTGGTTTTTGTTTCACAATTTCATGGACTACTTTATTTTCATAATCCTCACGGATTGTGTCTATACGATGATGAATTTTCTGTACCTTTAGCTTTTGCTTGTCTATATTTGCAGAGGCAGTAGCAGTTATACCACCTTTCTTTTTTCTAAACTCATATTTACGGCTAAGTCGCCTCTGCTCTCTACGAAGCCGTTTCTCCAGTCGTTTGACCTTTGAACCCTTATTAATATTTTTAAAAGCTTTGCCATCACTGACAATAGCAAGGTCTTTCACGCCTAAATCTATGCCCACACCATCCGTCACCGTATGATACGATGCTTCCAAATCCTTGTTATACTTGGATTTTTCGTCAATATCCACCACAACGGAGACATAAAACCGTCCAGCCACATAAGATACTGTACCATTGGTGACTTTAGCACCCACAGGCAAATAGCCAAACTCTTTAAGCCTGACTTGTTTTAGCGTAGGTATCATTAGTTTATGTCGCCATATTGTCCAGTCGCCATTATTATTCTTGGGAAAATACAGCTTTACGTCCTGATTCGCTTTCTTTTTGAAGTTCGGAAACCCAGACGTACCAGAGAAGAACCGCCGAAATGCCTGTTCAGCGTTTACCAAGGCTTTCTTACGTGCCTTAGAACCGCACTGGGCAATCCATGGCAGTTCCTTTTTCAGCTTATGATTAACATACTTGTCAAAATCGTTGGCAGTAACAAAACGTTTCTGTTTTTCGTCAAGTATGCCACGCTGATACATCTTATACAGACGGAGATTGTAGGCGATATATTGGTTATACAGAAATCTAGCCACACCGATAGAACGAATGATTTTGGTTTTCTGTACTTCAGTTGGGGCTATCTCCGTTTTGAACGCCTTTAGCAATAGTCTCATCCCCCTCAATCTGTTTTTTGTATTTTCGTAAGCCATACAGCCTACATGAAAATACATGAAGAATACTTACTATATCCTGCACAAGCTCTTCGTGTGGAGACAGTTTCTCATTTTTGACGACTACTATCTCTACATTGAACTTGTTGCAGAATTTCTCAAACCAGTCAAAGCCGAAGCGGACAAATCTATCCTTGTGAGATACGAGAATCATCTTGATTTTGTTTTCCATAACTTCGCTTAGAAGCTGATTCCATTTCTTTCGGTTGTAGTTCAAACCACTGCCATAATCTCTGATAATATCATCAGCTATAAGACCTTTGGCGTTGACATACTGTTGAAGAAAATCCACTTGATTCTCAAGGTCATCTGTCTGATTTCTAGTTGACACCCGTGCGTAAATGACTACCTTTCTAGAATCAGCATCTTTGCCAATGCCTTTGAACTGTAGATACTGGTCGTAGGTGTAATATCGTCTATTTGTGGGGGTTCTGTTTGCTACAAGCGTTTTCTCCCTGTCCCAGCGTTGAAGTGTCTTGACTGTGACATTGAGAAGCTCTGCAAATTCTTTAGGCTTGTAATTAGTAATATTTGATGTGTTCATGGCTCTAACCTCCATAGACACATTATATCACCAATATACATATTTATCTATAAAATCAGTTACTTAATATCTCCTCCTCAACCGATAACTTCACGCACAGCTTTGAAATCTTCTGCCATTGTGAGATAATCAATAGCCCTTTTTATTGTTTTTGCTACATCAAAATCACAATCACAGTAATAAGCTTTAGCTTTAATGCCGTTGCGTTTTTGCAATAACTATATTTTTTAGCTGTATGATTTTTATTTTTGCCGTTCTGTCTATCATGGTTAATCCTCATATCCCAGCCGTTCAGCCCACCTATTCCACTTGAAATAGTTTTCCATATCTTTCTCTGGTAATATAGAATTGGCTTTTGTGATTCTAAGAATTTTCCTATCCTTTTCTAGTAGCATACTATAGACCATAAGTAAATCCATATATTCTAAAGCAAGTGATAACATAGCCTCCTGCTCTCCGACGGGAGTATTATTATTGTTCAGTCCCTTGGCTCTAATTAGCTTTAATGCTGCCTGGGATAATTCGCTGGCTTCTTCTGCAAGCTGTTCCAACAAAGTACGCTCATCCAGCTTCTCTAAAATGAAATCTCTGCTCTTTTCATAATCACTCATTTTCTGTACCTCTCTCAATGTTTCTCTGCCATTCCCCAGCCAATTTAGCCAGCTTCTCATACACGCTATCGACGTGGTCTACAATCTCACGGAGTTCATCAGGCTGGTAGTTTCTCACCTTGGCTCTGGTCTGCTTTGTCATGTATGCCAGCAATGCCATCTGCAATGTGGGATAATAGTATTTGTTCACCCACACTTCTTCTGCCCCGCCATCAGATTGTTTTCTGATGTTCTTCTTCTGTAAGATGAACTGTACTTCATCTGCTGTTAATCTCCAATTTTCTGATAACTGAATCATTTATTGTGTTCCTCCTCAATATGCTAAACATAATATGTTATGTGACGGATTCTGAACCACTCATCTGTCGTCTTGGCTCTTGTTGCGGTCCAACTGTTAATCTCTGCCTGGCGTGCTTTCTCTGCTATCGTACAGTCTAAATCAGCACGCCATGTGAGATAGCTTCCACACCCTGCATGGCAGCCTACTTCCCTGCTTTCACAGTCTTTACATGGGCTTATTCGTGCGCTCAACTTTCAACAGCCCCCTTTGGTATGCCAGAACCACACCACAATCAATCACCCTGCTTTTCAAGACATAGAACAAAGCTTTGTTCATTTTTGTTTCTTCAAGGATTGCAGCAATACGGAAATGCATTATCCACATTGCAATAGCTGCTCTATGGTTATTGTCTGTAATGTGATTCAATGCACTATTGACAACATCAATCCATCGTTCAGGATTGCTAATCTTCGTCCCGTCAGGGAGTCTTACGGCTGGCACCGGCAACATTTCTTTAAAGGCTTCCGCTTCTACCTGCTTCATAGGAATCTTGTCGGTTTTACTGAGAGACTGCTGCGACATTTCCTTTGCTGTGCCAGCGTCCTGCCGGTACTCCTGCACAGCTTTTTTTATAGCAAGGTAATTAGAAAACATATCCCTTACATAAGTAAAATGGGGTATCGTTACATTTTCTGCCATCACTATTCCTCCAGCGCAAACACTGTTTTACCAGCCTTGTACACCAATTTGTACTGGGGCATTGTTTTGTTTTCCCCTGTCCATGACCAACCGTGAGAATCTGCCCGCTCATCCAGCTTTTCCTGAGCCTTTTGCAAATCCCCATAAGCCTCATTTATCATCTTGACAGTGCATTTTGCTTTGGTATTGTCAGCATTGTTGCTGTAGCAGATAGCAAACTTTGAACTTGTTATATTATCGTGTTCCTCAATGATTCTAGCTAGAAAATATCTTCTAGTACCTTTTCTATATACACTTAACATTTATGTCCCCTTTCTTTGCTTTTTAAACGCAAGCACCAGACCTTCCTCAAATCCGTTATGAGTAATGTCCATTTTCTCTAGGTCCTCACGTAGAGTAGTAAATCTTATCTTTTCTTCTTCTGTGGCAGCCTTTAGCTTCTCCACGATGTCCATCATGTCGTAAATCATTTTGATGGGAACTTCCAGTGGGTTGATTTTGCTGATTTCCTCTCTGGCTTGCAAGATTCTTTTGTGACCAAACCCAAATTCAGTGTGTAAAATCCAAAGCCATATACATTCCAAATATTCCAAGCAGTTTATTGAACACTGCTTAGCGTGAATATCCAGCCATGACCTGCAATCCGATTCATCTTTTGGCTCTTGGTTGACTTCTCTAGGAATGTAGTTTATTTTGCACTCCTCGTTTAGTCCGTCCCATAGCCACGGAACCGTTATATACACTCGCTTGTCTTTTATCCCAGCCTCTATATACTCTTTGATGAACCACTCTATTTTCAGAGCCATTCTGCCAATCTTTTTTGCTCCCCAGCCAAAACGCCTATGCATTGTAAATGCTATGGCGGGTAACACACGGCACTCACAATACCGCTTAATTCTGCCCTCATTCATTTTGAAAAGCATTTGAGCAGCCGCCTTGGCTTTAGCAACAGGTACAACAGTTTTTTTGATAGCCTTATCTACAGCCTTTTCTTTTGCCCGCCGTTTTTTTCTTGCTGCACTCATTCGTCAGCCTCCAAATATGCCTTTATCCCGTCCTCACACCGACTCTTTAAGCACTTTTCTTCATTCTCTGCCCATTTACAAAACAAGCATTTACCTGGGTAAGAGATAGCGCACATAACTTTTGTCATACCATACTCTGATAATGTGCTTATATATTCGGCTACATCGTGACTTGCTTCTTCCAATCTTGTCATTTCTTCGCCTTTCTGTTCAGCCTCCGCTGCTTATGTAAACAGCCCCATTCAATCCAGCCACTAAGGCTATATTTCTTTGATGTGGCCACCCATATCAATTTCTTGTCAGGGTATTTGTACCACCAGATTTTCCGCTTTAGCTCCCCCTGCTGGGTACTCATGCCCTTTACATCCACATAAACTTCTTTGCCGTTAGCGAACTTAACGAAGAAATCAGGGGTGTAGGTAATGGCTCTAACTGTTTTTCCATCCTTTTTAAAAGATGGCTGCAACTCTACGGTAGGCTGACATATTACCTCAACCAGCTTTACCTTTTCTAGTAAAAACCTGTAGAAATCTGCCTCGGCCTTGCTGTCAAACAGCCTGCCACCATACTCTACCTTTTTGTTGTGGTACTTCATAATTCCATAGCCCTCATTCTCATGTTTTTGTTTCTGTCCCGTCGGATATTAAGGTTTGACTTGCCAGCCATTTCACATATCCGACTGCCTAAAGCCTCGTCAAAACCTATAATTTCATTGCTGGTCCACTCGCTTGATATGAGTGTTACCAGCTTGTTGTTGTACCGGTAATTGATTATCTCCAGGGCAAGTGACAAATCCGCTTGACTCGGCCTGCCTATTTCATCACCAACAGGAACTTTTAGGAAGTCGTCAATATACAGAATGTCAACCTTTTTTATCTGGTCAATCAGGTCGGTGTACTCTTTGTCACCGATATTCTTTTTGAGCTGTGTTGACATTTCCCGCCATATCTCATAGCGCAGCTCCCGTCCCTCATATAGCAACTTCCTGGCAATGGCTGTACAGATAAATGTTTTACCGCAGCCACTCTGCCCGCCGATAAAGAACATTCCCACAGGCACTTGCAGGAATCCCATAGCTTTTGCTTTGATGGTTTTCTGCCAAGCCTCGTCGGTTTCGAACTCCTCCAGCTTGTATTTCTTTAGCATTTCTTCCAGCCCGCTCTGTTTCATAAGCTGGATTGTTTTTCTAATCTTGGTACAGTCACACATGACTATATCCAAGGCAAACTTATTATCATGCTCGCCCAGCACCGCTATAGCCCCTTTGTTTTTGCATTTGGGGCAGTCATAGCCATCTACCTTGTCCAAGTTGCCTACATCCTCATTGAAGTATTTTGCCCTTGTTTGGAGATAATCTACCATGAGCTTTCGCTCCAAATCATCTTTATCTGTCATAAGTATGTCCCCGCCAGTTTCTCAGTATTCTGTATCTTATTTATCTTGGAACTATCTCTGTTTAAATACGACTCGAACTTAGTTGCCCTAAACAAAGTCTCTGGTCTTAGATACTTTTCAAAGTTAGTGTTGTGCCATTCGGCATACATAACATCAATAACTTTTTTGAAGTCGTCCAGTCTATAGCCCTCTTTCCATCTGGCTCGAATTAATCGCCTGGTAGCTTCCGACTGCCACTTGAACTCTCTGTCACAGACTTTGTTCAGGTGGCTTATAACCTCATAATATGGAATAGAACTCATCGCTTTTTTATTGCGGGAGTTTCCTGCGAAAGTCTCTATATAGCTCAAATCTCGCAGCTCATTAATTGCGGTTCTGATTGTTTCGCTAGTGCCTTTATTGCACGAAGCAATGGCCTCTATTGAGTAATCCTTTTCTAAATCCAAATGCATTAAGAAGAAATAAAGCCCCTTAGCCTTTAGACTAACTTTTCCATCTGTAACGATTTTCCCATTGTTCTTTTCACTCAGCTTGAATATCACGTTCTCACCCCTTTAACTTATATGCTTGTGCTATTTGTTCGTCTATCTTTATCGGCTTCAGAATGTATCTCTTGCAAAATTCATCGCGCCCGATATTGTGTATCTGGATATGGTGCTCTCTGCAAAGAGGTAAACACCTCATGCCGATGTGACAAATCTCTTTTCTGTTTCTGCCGGTGCCTACAGTGTCATAGTGGTGCAGCTCTGCTTTTTTGCCACACACTGCACAATGCTTTGTTACTGCACACACCCACATATACTTCTCAATATCCTCACAGAGCTTCCAGAGCGGTTCTCCACATGGTATATCATGTGTTAAGCAGAACTCTATGAGCCACGTTATAAACAGCCTTGCAGTCGTTCTATCACAGTCTGACAAGGAAAAGGAATCGTCAGAGGAAATAGCTTCCCTAATCGGTGAGGAAATGAACTCATATTTCAACAGTTCCTTTGTTACCTCTGTAGGAGTGTACCCCTGCCAATCCGCTATGCACTTTATCAGCACATAGATTTTTTTCCTTTGCTTGACTGTTATCTGCCTGCCGTCCTCAAACTCAACCACCACATCAGGCCTTGAAGTGGTTGCTATTTGTTCCTTTTGGGTGTCGGTGACAGGGATAGAAACAAATATGTTTCCACCCTTGGCACCAATCACCCTGCCACTGAGTAACATTAGAATGGAATCTGTTCAGGTGGAGCAGCAGGCCCACCAAAAATGGACTCGAGCTGTCGTTCTGCATCTGCGCTGGTTCGTGGTGCACCTGCCTTGCTAGCCTGCTTCGCTGGCAGTACATCGAGGTTGGCCAGCTCTTCCAGAGGATGAATATACACCAGTCTAGTGGAAGTTCTCCGCTCATCTTTCTGATTGAAATATTCTTCCTCACGGAACTGACCAGCGAATACACAGCCCTCCATTGCATGTTCATCCCAATTCCACTTAAATGCTGGGTTAGACATTTCAAGACACTGCACAAGGCCTTTCAATCTGCCAGTCTGTCCCTCTCCCAGGAGCTGGTAATATACTCCAGCACTTGGATAATTTGCTCCCTCATTACTTTTTTTATCACTGAGGTATCTATCCATGTAGATACCTGCATAATCGCCCTCATCAATGTCAAAAAAAATCTTTAACATCTTATTGCCAGCCTTGGAAAGAGAATCTTCCACATTTACAATCTTGCACTTATAATTGCCTGCTGGCAGGGTTCTAGCACCGCCAATAATTGCTGGGGCTTCATTCCAATCATTAGGTCTTTCAATCATTTCTTTTCCTCGCTTTCACATTCTCCATATTCATATTCATTCATTTTCCTAATGACAAAATCCATGTCATTAGGAATTTGTTTTTCGAAGCAGCCCATAGGGCTTTTTGCTGTACTCTTATCCGCTTGCGTTTCAAAGATATACTCTCCGTCAAGGCACTTAGATAACAGTACCGTGGAGAACTTACTCTCTACACACAGCTTGTCCAGCTTCTTACCAGAAGTTTTCATTCTGGTAAACTGATAGCCCGAATCGTCCCTTTCCGTCTGTGTGTGTGCCATACACACTACAGTCAGGTCGTCACGCAGGTTGTGGGCTGTATCAATCAACCCCCAAATACAAGTAGCCAAATCTGCCCACTTGTCATAGCCCCTCTCTTTCATACGGCGAATTTCATCATTCACCATAATCATGTTAAGAGTGTCTATTACTACTACCTTGATATTTGGCAAGCCAGAATTAATCCTGTCCAGCAAGTCCTCTATCATCGGGGCATTGTCAGTCTCGAAATAATTCTTCTTGGCCTTGGCGTACTGGTTTTTCCAACCCCGCCAGCTCAGGCCCTTGCCGTCACACTCAATAATAAAAGTTGTTTCAGGGTTAAGGGTTCTCAGGCTTGTTGTCTTGCCAGAACCACTCTCCCCCATTACTAATATTCCTCTTGACATTCTTAATTTGTTCCTCCTTTTAGTATGACAAGGTTTTGTTCTCTACAATGGAGCACCCTGCCAGCTCTACACCGCTTTCCAATGCTTTCTTGATAGCTTTCTTATCGGCAGCCACAGTGGTTTTCTCATTCCAATACTTATGTGGCAGCTCTCGAATAAACTTTTCATCTTTCGGCACAATCGTCCTCTTGCTAGTACGCACCTTTAAGCAGTACAGCGGGGTTTCAATCTTCTTTGTATCACCCAGCTGTGAAAGCAGGTACTTTTCTAAATGCTCTGCTTTCTTTGCTTTTTTAGCAATGCGTTCCTCTAAGACCTCGACCTCAGCCTTGGCAGCTTCACAAAATGCTTTGCAGTTTTTCAGGTACTTGATAGTGTTGTCTATCTTTTCCTCTTTAGACATTTGCAACGCTGCCAGCCAATCCTCAATGGGAATTATCTCGCCAGTCTCGGTATCAACCAGCTCGCTGACCCCATCTTCATGCATCTGAATTGCAGCGTTATATCTTGCGTTAATCTCATAAAGTGTTTCCATTTTATTTACCCCCAGATGTAAACACCAGCCAGGAAGCCTAATACACAGCCCCCCAAGAACACAGCCAGCAAATCAACATTCATTGTTTTCTTTCGCTCACAGGCTTTTATCTGTAAATATCTCATGGCTTCCCTCCAAATCCACAGGCTAAGCCAACTATAATGAAATAGCCAATAATAAGTAAGCAATCTCTTACGAAATCAAAAACCTCTACCTTTCGTCTATCAGATATGACTTTGCGCTTGATTGCCACCCTCTCTTTTGTTGAGAGGACATTCCATACCTTATCCGTCATGCTTCTCACCATCTTCCAAGAACAATCCTAACTTAGCAGCTATCTCTGCCAAATATCCTCGGTAGTATCCCAAGTTGTTTGCCTCGGATAAACCATCACAGATACTTTTGAAAGCCCCTGCAATGTTCCTTTTATCTTCTGTGAACCCTATCCACATATTGCTGTATAGGATTCTTGCTTTCTTTATCTCTGCCATCTTCTACTCCTGTTCTTTTCTCTCAATCAGCGGAAGCAGGTTTCGTTTCTTCAAGGTTTCATACAAGAACAACCTGCCCTTTTGTGTCCACTTGGTGTTCATCACAACCTTGGTAGTCCCGTCCTCTCTGGGAATATCCACTGTTTCAGAGAATGTATATCCCTTGGCCTGATGTTGACTGTACAAAAGCCACTGCTTATTACAGCTGTAGATGATATGCAGGTCGTGAAGCACTTTGTTCATTCCCTGACCGCTCATGCCATAGTCCTTGGCAATCTGTGTAATGGTTACTAGGGAATCGCTTTTCAGAATCTTGTCAACATAATCAGCCTTTGGCTTTAGCTCGCCAATCACCTGTTGTTGCTGGGAGCAAGTTTCTGTAAGTTCTTTGACCTGCTTGTTCTTGACCTCTAATAGTTCCTTGGCAGCCAACAAGCCCTGAGCCATCTGCTCTGTTAGTGTCAACTGTTTAGGTTTTGGATTGAAATATGTTTCCTCCAGCCGGTCAAACATTTCCCACGCTTTATCTGTACCTAACATCTTGCAATGTCTGGAAGCTCCTCGACGAGTCCAAAGATAGATTGTAGGAGCAAATTTTAGGTTTTCCGCAATTTGCTGATTACCTAATGAAGCCTTGAATACTTTAAGTGAGTCCCCTGTTAGTTTGAAATAATGTTTATTTTCAACGAATCTATCTTCATTGCGTTTGAAGTTTTCCGATATGCGTTTTACATCACATTCATAAACCTCTGCCAACTGTTCTGTTGTTAGCACACGCTCTCCTGCGTGTTCAATAACTACTAAATTCATACTAGCCTCCTTTGTTTTCAGATTTTTACTTCCTCTGTTTTCCGAAGTTTTTCTTTAAAAAAATAGTCGCCTATTGCGCTCTTAGGTAGTTTAAGAACTTCCATTGCAGCTGCAATTTCGCTTTGAGTAAATTCCACTTTGCCATTTAACTTTAGGCTTACTGAGGAGCGAGTTAGTGGCATTCTATCACAAAAATTTGCTTCTGAACCTAGAATCTCTCTAATTCGTCCTCGGAGTTTGCTGTAATCAAATTCCATAGTCTTAATCCTTTCTTATTTTTTGGGAAACGGATTTTGTTTTCTTCGTATTTCCGAGTTTTATTATAACTCATTTTGAGCTTTTATGCAAGATTATTTTTTTACAAACATTTAAGTTATGGTTTTCCAAATTTTTAATGTACTTTTTCATAATTTTTATGTATAATATATGTATACATGAAAGGCGGTGTTATTGTGAAAGACCGTGCTACTTATAATAAAGAATTTGCCGCACGACTAAAACGCTATATGGATAGGGCAGGACTGAGAGCTGTAGACTTATCACGTGCCACAGGCATAAGTGGAGGTACATTAAGCGAATATTTAAAAGGTAAATATGTACCAAAACAAATAAAGCTATATAAAATTGCCGAAGCATTGCACACTACACCCGCTGTTTTGATGGGGGCAACGGATTTTTCGGAAATGGCTAAATTTATAAAAGAGCGCCGCCTGCACTTAGGATTAACTCAAAAAGAGGTTGCTGATTATGCAGGTGTCACAGAAGCAACTGTGTCCTGCTGGGAATCTGGGGAAGGCTGCAATATGCGTAGAGATAAGATAGAGAAACTATCTGAGATTCTACAGGTTGACCCTCTTAGCATAATGGCAGCTCAAAATATTGAAGACGATAAAGACACTCCATCTTACAATCTGCTGGAAGTCCTCTTTAAAGACAACCCAGCATTTCTAAAGAAAATCAGCCATATAGAAATGACTGGCACAATAAATGAGCCTGGGAAAATAGCCAAGCTCACTAAGCAACAACAGGATAGGATTCGGGACATCATTACCCTAACTTATGAAGAAGCCGTTAGAAATGGCGGTATAGGTTTAGGGCATACTGTTTCCAAATAACCACATAGCCATCACCCAATTCAATCTGTGCTGATGAAAGGACAACGCAGCAGGTGAAATATATATTGTGGAGGATAAACCCGTGGGTAAGAACATTGAAACCACAGAGGACATTGTCGAGCTTGTCGGCGATGTTATCATCATTACTGCCGAGTAAGGAGCACACATGAGAAAACGGTTGACCATTTTCTTAGTCCTCCCTCTGATGTTAATGAGCTTCCATGCAAGGCACATTATCCCAGAGCAGGATTATAGAAGTGCAATAACTACACAATACCTAACTACGGGAACCATAATAGCTGACACCGACCAAGCGTTGTGTTGGGACAAGCTGAGAATTACTGGAATTGTGTTGTCACTGTCAACCAATAATGCAAATCATATTAACGATATAGCATTTGTATTCATCGGCCTACCATTGCTAAACACTAATAGGCGAAAAAGTCATATAGAGTACTGCGGTAAGAAGATGGTACGAGCTATAATGTTACAGTTCCACCCACGGCTAGGAAGAAATAAAAACTCTTAAAATAATATATTTCAGCATAAATCATTAGATAAGAAAGGAATTGGCAGGAATGTTTGAATGGGATATGGAGCCTGTATCTATAGGTGGCGAAAACAATCTTAATATCACAGTTCCTAAAATCTATCTTCTGATGGCAGGCATGGAGAAAGAAGATATTAGAAATTTATTAAAAATTGTCCCGCCATCAGAAAAGCAAGAATTACTCGCCCTAAGAGAAGAAGCAGGTGCATTATTTACAGAAATGGGTATTAGCACACAGAGTGCTAATATGTTATTGTTAAACATCGGAGAAATGCACTACCGAATGATGGGTTGTCGTGAAGAATGGGCAGTTTATGCACATAAAAAAATATCATCATCTACAGGAAGCTGTGCTAAATATTTTTTCATAACAGTAGGTATAATTATATTAATTTATTTTTTGATGAAATAATATTTTGTAACAAAAAAGAGGCTCTGCAATGGGAGTCTCTTTTTTAATGTACTTATAGCTTATTATGCTTTTCCAGCGCACGATACACCTTGTCATAGCCACGCTGCAATGTGGTTTTTACTTTTTCCACAGAATACCCCTGCTCCATCGAAACCTGCACCATACTTTTGCCATCAATGAATACGGCATCCAATATCTCCATATCTAGCGTTGTGATTTTGGCTTCCTTAACAATGTCCCAGAAGTCCGTGAGAGTTGACTCATTGAGAAATTTCTTAGCCAGTTTTCTGTGCCACAACATAGCTTACACCACACAATCTATTGTATGCTTGGCATACTCTACGCGTGCACCTGCCTTTGCCTTAGCTGTTTTGCATATGCTAGTAATAGCCGTAGTGCCTACTATGCAGGCGCCAGCACGGTACTCATTCGTTGCCATGTATAGCACCATCACCATAGTTATTAAGCTGACCACAAGAGTCATAATGCCAACCGCCAATACACACCGCATATCCTTTGTCACCCTGTTAGTCAGTACAGCTAAAACTGTCCCCAGCTTCCCTAAATCATACCGCCTGTCCATAACCATCACTCCTTATTACATATAGACTAAGCAATCTCAACAGCCGGATGTTCATTTCAATCAGCTCTTCATTGGTTCTTACGCTCAACTCTTCTTGCAGCTGCAAGTCAGTTTTCTGCTTAATCTTCTGAAAATCATGCTGCATAATCTTCACCTGTATCACTGCTCAGCTTCAAGCTGAGCAACCTCGGCCTGCAGGGCATTAATCTTGTCCCGCACCTTCTGACGCTCTGCCAGAAGAGTCGAAGTGTCATAAGGCATAGTCTTGGCACCAGAAAGAGTGGCTTCATAGCACTTGATTACACGATAATCACCTATTTTAGAAACGGGGCTTGTCAGCTCTCCGATGAGGTCGATGATTTCCTGCTGCTTGCGTCTAATAGTTTCTCTTGTTGCGTTATCCATTTTAGTAGCCTCCTAAAAATTTTATCCATATTTTTCAAAGTATGATAAGCGTTATAGTATCTCTGCTTATCTCCTTTCCACGACTTATACTGTGTAATGAATTTTTCCCGACTCATAGCCCCCGATACTACCAGTGTGGCCAGCTTTTTGAGCTTTCTTCTCTCAACTGTAACAACATCGCGGGGTATTTTCTTAACTATTTTGCCGGTTTCTGTAAGAATATATTTAGTTTTTAGAAATGTGAATCCATGGGACAGCTTAATAATCTGTGTTTTATCTTGATGAATTGTGATACCCTGCTTTTCTGCAAGTACCTTTATTTCTTCAAGCAAGTTCCACAAAAATTCTTTTGACTTATGAATCACAATTCTGTCATCCATATATGCATCATAACAATGAATGCCTTTAACTGTTTTACAAAAATTGTCTATTTTGTAAGGAAAGAAGATACCTGCAATCTGCGATACCGGAGAACCTATACCTAAGGATTTAGGCATAAATCTTTTACCGGTAAGCAGCGCTGTATCAATTTTTTCTTGCTCGAGTGAACTGAACACTTTTTGCAAAATGTCCGTGTCATCAGTGTATGAGACATCAACCTCATTAGCTTTGAAAATTTCATTCAATACATACTGTACATCTTCATTATGTATCTTTTCGGCTATCAGCTTTTTCAAGATACCATGCTGGATGTTATCGAAATATTTCCTGAAGTCAATTTTCAAAATATACCCCTCGGTACTATATCTTCGATAATGCCAGCGAAGGTGTTGCTCAAAACGCCTTCTTGTAAAGCTAATGCCTTTGCCCTTTATGCTAGCGCCGTTATCGTGAATGATGTACTTTAGCAGTTCTGGCACAAGCACCGTATCGCAAAGAGAGTGCTGCATAACCATATCTCTTGTGACTAAAGCCTTTACCAACCTCAGATGACCTCTTTCACATAGTTTGAAAGTATTGCACTCATGCTGTGCGTAGTTTCTTTCCCGCAAAGCCTTCTGTAACCAGTAGGTTTCACGCAAAAGATTAAGCCCATACCGCTGTGTGCTTTCCTTCCAACCGCTGGTTTTTCTGACACGCTCGTAGGCACTCATCAAGCTATTTGCATTTGTAAAATCTCTCATTAATCAACCCCTAGGGGATAGCTGTGCATATGCAATCAGCGCCCTTAGACGGACTGCACACAACTGTTATTTACCTTTTAAAGGAAGGATATCCGCTCATTCCCTGTTATGTGTCTATGAGTAGACTGATATGAGAAGCGGGCGACAGCCGCCAGAGGAGTTCGAATTAGAAGCATCGTTGTAGTTCGCATTGCCATTTTCGCTGACGTTGCAGAACCTAGACGCCGAAGCCACCGCTATTAGCTGATACCCTATAGAATTATAAATTTTTATATCGTTTGTTGTCTGATTTTCGCCAGCCTTTAATGAGGGCGATTTCTTTCTCAACCAGTTCTACATAAACCATATACCTTTCAACACTTACTGGCAGTACCTGATAAGCAAATTCCAGCTCTTTTAGTATGCTTTCGCACCCTGCAATAGCCCTGTCCTGAGCTATCCTTCTTTCGTCTGCTTCAGCACGGCTTGTAGCCCAGATTGTATACGCACGCGTGATGTTAAGTACAATATCATGCATTATGTCATAAATTGACTCGCGAAGTTTTGATAGCAGCCAAATTGAGTATTCATCAAGCTCCTGATTCTTTTTCTTAATATGAAAATTAATCAAAAGCTCTCTGGTAATTTTTCTGCGTAAAGTTATAGCTGTCGTATAGAACTCCAATTTCGACAGACTTCTATTTCTCGCTAATACTGACATTTTACCTCCTAAAAATGGCGATTATGTCGCCCCACGAAGGGGGCGACGACAAGGTTAGCGGAACAGGAAATACGGGCGACAGCCGCCAGAGGAGTTCGAAATAGAAGCATCGTGGGAGCTCGCAAAGCCACTAGCGCTGACGCGGCAGAACCTAGACGCCGAAGCCACCGCTCTAAGCCAAAACCACATTCTATCAGGATAACAGTCCTTCTTGAATCTGAAGATAGCAAACTGTTTCCCGCCACTTCCAACATCATATCCACTAGAACCAAATACAGTACCGCCATAAACCATAGGCTCAGTCGGAATGTTAGCTTCTACATCAGCCCAAGCCTGTCCTGTACTACTGCCAGTCCAACCAGCTCCAGCAACAGACTGAGCAGTGGCAGAAACTTTGATAGTCAGCAATTCTCTATGCTTTACCACATGGTCTGCACCAAACGCGGCCTTGATACCGGTAACAACAGCAGGAATGGTTTCTTTCCACATTTTGCTGCCTGCATAGCCGCCTTTAGTGGTGTCGGTATCATTCATCTTAATATTAACAAACACAGCCTTTGATGGAAGCAGGACTACATGGTGAGTATCACAAGAAGCATCACCGGACTTATAGAAGTAATCTATATCAGCAACTTCCCACTTAACCTGATAGGTAGTACCGCCAACAACGATATTCTTGGTGATATAGTCACCGATATAGATATCCTTAAAGCTGCCATTTGCGATAGCCTTGGACATTTCCCCGCTGGCATAATAGTTAGTCAGGTCTTTACCCCGGTAGATGCCGTTATGAGAAATACCTGTGAGGTCTGTAAGCTGGCCTACCTCTGTTTCCCAGTGAACAGTTACATATTTACCAGCTTCTTTTGTCGGTACATTGTATTGGCCTTTTTCAACGCCAATAATACTTGCATCAGTTGACATAAAACATTCCTTCTTTCTATATGAACTTTATCCATATTGTATTTTGAGTAGTTGGAGCACTTTGTGACACTGCCAATAAATTTGTAAACAGTTCGCCTTCTGTAGTATCACCCAGCCTACCCCAGTGGCTTTTGGGGTTTGTTGGCACCCGTTTTGAAACTGTAACTGATGTGGCTACTGAATCGGTGCCAAAATACCTTTCATCAACTTCACGAAGAAAAGTTGATAAGGTTTTTAATAAAGTTTTTTTAGTTATAGCCATAAAAACCTCTTTATCTTTTAAGTTTTTATGCTGCCACCTAGCCATTGCCAGATGGCAGCATAAATCTTACTTACGCAAAGATACCATTAATGTCCTCATTAGTAACCTGCTCATCGCTATTTGCTGCAAGATTGTCCAAGGCAGTCTTATCCGCAGCGCTCATTGCTCCCGCAGCAGACGCAGTAGCGACAGCCAGGGACACACCAGCAGCACCTACAGCCAGTCCATTTGCATTTGCTGTATCAATGCTCACTTTGATAGCGTTATCCGCACCTACAACAATGCCTTCGCCGCCAGTATAAGTATCAACCAAATCATTTACTGCCAGATAAACATGAGATTCATTGCCTGCACCATCGGTAGTATTGATAATAAAATCAATATACTTATCGCCCTTTTTGGCACCAGTATATGGAACATCGGTGTTGGTTGCCTCTTTGATAGCAGCGGACTTTACCAAATAGTCCTTAGGAATATTAATGGTTTCGCCTACCTGCACACCATTCTGCTTTACAGCGTAGCTCGCAATAAAGCCATCTGTAGCCTGTGTCAGCTTTTCAACAGCAACCGCATAATTGACATCCTGCTTCTGACGCATTTTCTTGAGAGTTGTAAGTAGAGTGTTTTTTGAAATAGACATATTATTGTCCTCCTTGAAAAAAATAAATTATTATGATAAGCCAGATTTAGTTAAATATCTGGTCAACATCTGTGTCTTGTACATCTTCATCGGTGCATTGGCATGTCCCTCCTGAACCCCCTGAACCGCTCATATTATCTAACTTGCTCTGCATATTGCTGAGCTGTTTCGCTAACAATGCAATCGTATCTGCCATATTTTTCATCTCGTCAAACAGATATCTAAAGTTTTCATAAGATATTGTCTTTAAGGCTTCAACCTTAGCATCGATACCATCCGCATACTGCTGACCAGCAAGCTCTATTTGCAGTCTTGCTGGAAGGTTTTTCTCATTAATAGTTCCTGTCAGTCTTTCCGCTATATATGCATCTTTAATACCATATCCCGCAATTGTATTTGGTCTTTCGACAACCTGCTTCCAGCTTATATTTTCACCTGGCATTTGCGGCCTAAGCCTTTTAGCTCCAAGTACAATCTCTTTGTTATCGGTAATATATGCATCCACTATTCTATAATCAGCTAACATACTGTCTTGTAACAGCCTGCCGCCAACTACATGTCCTTGTTCGTCAGTAACAACCTGCATATATGTTCCGACTTCTGCCAGAGAATCAGGATGGATGTATTTATTCGCTCCCTCCTCAATCCCATCCAGCTTAGCTTTGTCACCAGCAGACATTAATCCACTGTAGCTTCCGCTGGCATTTTGGTTAGAGCGTAGGGATTCAAACAGACTTACACCGCCGACAGATTCCGTAGTGCCAAGTGTATCTTTTGTAAAACTCATAAAATATCACCTCCGTTCTTTGGTAATTATGCTAAACTTGCTAATCATGCTAATATCGGTAATTATGTTCTTATTTTCATTATTATATTTTATGCTATTATTGATAACATTGATATTCATGCTAATCATGTTAACAATGCTAGTCATGATATAAATGATAAATAAATTATATTCTATAATCTTGATAATTATGATAGTTATGCTAACATTGATTTTCATGTTCTTGATAATCAGAAATAGCAATAATAGCAACAAATATATATTTAGTAAATTTGTTCAGATTATATGTTCCTTTTGACAATATTTTGCCGAACAAATTATCTATATCGTTACACTTCTAGGCAAATCAGCTCACCAAGAATATGTCACTTTCGCCATTATACGCTGGTCGTCCGTATCATAATCGACGCCAACGCCCATATATTTTCCGCTTTTGCTGATTTTCCATTGGTGGGTATATCCAACAATCTTTTCAGCAGGGTAATACTCTATTGTATTGATGTGCTTCTTGTAAGCCTGAACATTATACTGATTCAGATTAACAGTCGTGTTCTTATCCAACTTGTCAAGCTCTACGGCCTCGTCTGGGTGGTCTTTATCAGTGACTATAGAGAAGTCTGCCTTTTCCTGCTTACTGGCCTTTTCAGAAGCCTCCTGAGCTTTGTCACCTGTTGTCTGGATTATATATACCGGTTCCTTTTCAGTCACCCTGATTTCCCTGATAGTTTCCGACACCTGCTTAGTCTGCCCGCTATCCAGCTTGATGTGAGCATTGCTGGCAGCCTTTTCAACTCCTGCCGGTGTTTCCGCCTGTTGCTGTGGGATTGTAGTTACAGGCTTGGTTGTGTGCGCCTCCCAAGCCTTAACCACAAAAAATACAAGCAGAACAATCAGGATTACAGCGGTAATAATCTGGGCTGTTTTATATTTGTTATTTAAAATCCAATCCTTTATTTTCTGCATTGTGCTCTCCTTAATTCTGCTGATACCAAATAGCCTTGCCTCGTACAGTCTGCAAAATGTTGTACAGATTTTCACCAGGGCAGGCAGTAGCCATCAAATCACGATGTCCTACTACATGGTCGCCGTCGATGGGGAGCTGGTACTCATAGCAGATAGTCCCCAGCAACATGGCCAATGCCTCAATCTGCTTGTCAGTTGGCTGACCAACTTCAAAGTTACCGCTCACATGGATACCAATAGTATGAGAATTTTCGCCAACAGCATGAGCACCAATCGTCCAATGTGGACGACCTCTCTCAATGCTGCCATCTTTCCGCACAACGTAGTGATAGCCGATACCAGCCCACCCCTGTGCCCTGTGGCTCTCATGTATTTCATGAGCAGACAAATCATCATCAGTCGGGTTGCCCGTATGATGAATGACAATCATATCAGTCACCCTGCGGTTATCAAGCCCTCTAAAGTTCAAATCAGTTTCAATAATCTTTGCTCTCTGCATATCAATCACTCCTGCAAATCAATATCTTCGTAATGTGCCCGCACTTCCAAAACACTCAAATAGTCAACCATAGCTGCCATCTGCTTATCGTAAGTGGCTCTCGGACATGTAGGCGTGAAATCCAGCTCCCCTGCATCCCACTTTTCACACATCTTCTTCAATCTCTCATAGCGAATTTCTAGCTGACGGTACTCAGCTTCAAAACGTTTCTTATAATCGGGGCTCTTCATGTTGAATACTGTGGCCATCAATGGAGAATCATCTTCCGCAACACAGGATTTTTCGAAATGCTCTTTGGAACACCAGTTTTCATAGCCGCCACGATACTTTATAAGGTATCCCTCGTCGGCAGGATTTTCATCTGCCAGCCACGATAAGTATTATAATCGCCGAGTGTCATAGGTCTTGCTTCAAATCTTTCTACACCAATATACTTCTGCATAATATTACCTCCTAATAATCACTCTGGTCGTTCCCCGTCACCAGAATTATACTTGCTATCAAGATAGTATCGGGCATACTTTGTGCCAGCCAAGGCAGCTACACCTGTCATGCCTGCTACTACTGCAGAAATCCCCTGCCAACAGCTACCCAAATCAAACTTCGCTCCACACAGTCCATTGGCCCAGAAGCCAATAAGCCAGCTAAACATTACCAGTGCCAGGAATACCATCATAACTGTTACAAGTACCCCAATCTGTTTTGTCTGAATAGCCGTAAACAGCTGTTTTAATTTCTCCATAAGCAATCACCTCACAAATGCACTAACAAAAATACCCAACAGTGTAATGCAGGCACCGATAAGCCAATAAGTTCTGGTGTTCACCTCATCTATCCTATGGTGGGCCTGCTTCAAACTATCCTTCTGCCTCTCGGTTTCACGTTCAAGATACGCCAGCCTTGGCTGATTCTCACCGAACTGCTTGTTTAAAATTTCAAGCATCGTCCTAATCTGAATCAGTTGTTCTTTTATCTCTTGAATTTCAGCCCTGACGTCCTCATTCTCCATGTGCCACCTCCAAAAAAGATAATAAAAAAAGCACATATACAAACAAGACATGCCGTATCTGGGGAGCGCGTTAGGCTTCAAATACGGCTGGTCTTATTCATTTATGTGCGCAATTATATTATATCAAATGTTTTATATTAACACAATGAAGATAATGCGTATCATTCTTAACTACTCATATTAAAATTAACTAATTAAATTAACCACTACATATAGTATTCCTTTATCCATTAAACACTATATGTAGTATATACTCATTCTGAAATATTGAGCCAAGCTATTAAAAAAACTTTAACGAATAGAGTTGACTTCGGAGTTGTAGAGTATATAAAATGCTTCGGAGTGAGAGCAACGGCTTTTGGACAGACTACTCCTACGACAAGCGTAAGAAAGTCTGCCTAAACATGGAACTAGAGTATATAAAATGCCCCGTCGTTTGAGTATCCGTGTTTCTGTTTGTGACTTATCATACATCGTTCTACAGTCGTTATCGAGCGTCTGACTGCTTGGCTTTCGCTTATCTGATGTACCTCCCCAGCCTTGGTTAGTATGGTGCTGGCCCTGACGATACCCCCGTTCCCTTTTGCCACGCTGCTATTGCTAACAGCTTATCCTGATACCAAGACTTAGGCTTAACACAGGCTTGGTACTCTTTACCTGCTGACGCCGTAACGCAACACAAACATAAGACAATCGCGTTAAGACGAATCCATTCTCTGCATGAGCTGGATTAGACTGCCTTTTTATAGTGGTCGCTCTCCACTTGTCGCAAACGGTCAAGAAAACTAACAATAATCTGAACCGCCGCCAAACAACCAAAATGCTTACTTATTAATCTTTTTGGTTTATACTTTATTATTTGAAATTTATTTAAATTGTTCCACTAAAAAAGCGCTGGTACGATTGACCAACGCTGACCTTTTATGTTATAATTCCTACATAAAGATATGCAGGAAAACTTGGTGTATGATTATGGTGCAATCGTACTCTAAGGCTTGTATGAGATTGGCATCTCATACAAGACCTGCTCTTTTTTATTTTCAAAGAACTTTTACAGACATAATACTACATCTCTGGAAACTTGTCAACACAACAACTTATTCAAGGAATAGAAATAATAAAAACTGCTACTATTGCTATTATTGTTACTCATGCTATTATTGAACAATTAATTCATAACTAGCATGAGTTTTTTGTTGCTATTCATGTAATAATAGTATAGAATATTCATAAATACCAACATTCCCAAGCTGCTAGTTATGCTAGTTATGTTCAGTTTGGAAAGTATTTTCTGTATAAATGTTTTGGAGAAATTTTTAAAAAATTTTTTGAAAGGGGTATTATCATGCAGGTTTTCGCCATCGCTAACCAAAAGGGAGGAGTAGGAAAATCCACCACCGCTCAAAATCTGGCCGCTGGGCTTTGGGACTATTACGGAAAGAGGGTTCTTCTTTTAGACCTGGACCCACAGAGTAATCTATCACAAGTATGTGGCGCTGTAACTGACACTCAGAATGCTGATGTCGTTACCATATTGGAGTGCCTTGTTGGTGAGGCAAGGCTGTTTGAGGGAATCCAGCAGTTAGAGAAGTATGACATTGTTCCTGCCTCCATGTTTCTTGCTTCCATTGATGGCAGACTGACAGACCCTATAAGCAGGTCATATAAGCTACAGGAGGCCATTAAAGGTAGCAGTAAAGCCAAGGAGTATGACTTCATCATAATAGACACCCCACCTGCCCTGGGGACTCTGACAGCAAATGCGCTGACCGCAGCAGACAGGGTAATCATTCCTGCACAGGCCGACATTCTGAGTCTGCAAGGTGTGAGTCAGCTGTATGCTACCGTTGAGTCAGTCAGGGAATACTGCAACTCCAGGTTGAGGATAGCGGGCATAATAATGACACGCTACAATGAGCGCACCCGCATTGCACAGGATATGAACAAACTCTTTAAGAGTGCTGCCACGAAAATGAAAACAAAAGTTTTTGAAACAGGTATCAGAGAAAATGTAGCCATTAAGGAAGCCCAAGCCAGTGTTAAGGATATTTTCTCTTACGATAAAAACAGCAATGCTGCTAAAGACTACCTGAGTTTGATACAAGAAATCTTCAACTATCAAGAGCCTGAAACGGAGGTAGAATAATGGCGAAAGATTTTAGTAAAGTTGCTAGCCCTTTTGATGTTTACAAAGAGGCTGCCAAGGATATAATCACAAAACCCAAGCTGGAGGAGCCAAAGAAAAGAGGCAGGAAACCTGACAACCCAGATGTAGAGTTAAAACATCTTCACCTTATTGTCCCAGAGGAACAAATCGAAGCCATAAAGCAGCTGGCAAAGATTAACAATGTATCCGTAAACCAATTCATGAAAGGCCTGATAGATTCCCACATGGAGCAATGGAAGCCTATTCTCCAGCAGTTTGAATTAATGTCAAAGAAAATGTTTGGACAATAATTGTTCAACTTTAGCAATATTAGCAAATAAAACTCTTGAAATTAATTGCTAGTTTTGCTATAATAAAAGAGAATTATCCCTTAAATTTTTTTCGGTACGTTTCTTCAAAAGTCTATTCCCATTAGGGCTACGTGAGAGAAAAGCAACCTGTTCTTCTTTAGTTCGAGTATCCGAGAGCAGGTTGTTTTTCTTTGCCCTGATTTAGGCCTACAGCCCCTACAAGCGGGGTAAAGACTGTAGGCCATACAATCATTTAGTGAATATGATAATATCCCCTAAAAGCTCCGCTAGGGGCGTCTTAATTACCAGCTTTTTATTCTTTCTCTCTGCCTCTGCTATTTCCTTGATTACCGGTATGGCAGACTCATAGTATCTGAACGATTCTACCTGCCTGCCATTTTTCAATGTATCGTACACCCACTGGCCAAAGGCGGCAGTTTTTAGATTGTACTTATTAGCCAGCAGGCCTACATTCATTGCAGTCAGCCCAGTTGCCTCTCCCAGCTCCGTTGCAGTCATTGTCTTTTGGGGTGGCTTGGGTAGTGGCAATACTTCTTTCCCTGCTAGGATATTGGCAGCATACACTTTGCAAATCTCCCTGTAGGTTCCTGTGGATTCGTCAGCTAATGTTTTCCATAGCTTTGCCTGTCTAGTCCTTGCGTTCATTAACATGGTCTTGGCTCTGGCCTGTGCCAGTACCTCTGGTGGAGCGACATCGGGAGCCTTGCTGTTAGCCGAGGAATGTTTAGGGGTATGCTCATTTTTGAGCATACCCTGTTCTTTCAGCTTCCTTTCCATTTCATTGAAAGCCTGGATATACCGTATCTTCCATTCCAAGGCTTTCTTCCCGGTGAAGCCCATTGCCAGCAGAGAGAATCCATCCCTGTTCATAAAGTACATTGGATAGCGTTTGCCTGTGCCTGTCTTGTACGAAGCTGTATAGAACATAGAGGTCAAAGCCCAATTTTGGGCTTTGATGTTTTCTGAGGTCATCGCTGAAAATTCAGCAATGATATTGTCTATTGCTCGAAGTACATGCTTGTGCTGTTTATTGAAATAAAACGCTACTATCTGACTGCTGGTAACTAATTGATTCAATACAGCTCTATCAGCCTGATGGTAATCAACAATGTATTCAGTGGCTACAGCTACTACAGGTTTTACATTATCATGGTTTAAAATATTTGTCATTGCAGTTTTCCTTTCTTATTGAAAGAATACTGACCTCATGATAAAATAGATTTGAGGAAAGTATTCTTTTCCTTTCTTGTGAAGTTCGCTCGTTCTTGGTCGGAGGGGCGAACTTCTTTATTTGTTTCGCAAGTCGTTAAGGGCTAACCGTACGCCATCAGCACGAGATAAATTATGTTTAGTACAATATGTATCTAATGCCTGTAAAGCCTGTTCCGTTACTCGTACAGTCAGCTTTATTGGTTTGGGTTGCCCAACGACTGGGCGACCAATTTTTTTTGCCAACATTTTTCACCTCACTTTCGGTCGACATAATCATATTAATAATTTTATCGACAAAAGTCAAGGAAAATTTTCTCAAATCCTAAATTATTTTTTCTACATTTCTAATGAACAAAACTTTTAAAACTAGCAATTAAATATCAAAATAATTAATTGAACATAAATAGCATAAGTAGCAATAAAATAATATTTGCATTTTTGAAATACTTGATGTATAATAAAAGAGTAGTTAATTGCCACGCAATGGCTGAACTCTCTAAAATGAATAGCAAGCAAGAAGAACCCTGTATCAGACGGCAGGGTTCTTTTTGTTTGCAAAAAAGCCCAAGTATGGTAAAATGATTGTGAATAGGCGGTGAATGTGGTTGAGTGAAATAGATAGGTATTGTGAATTTTATGATGGCTGCAAGTATAGGCGGAATCCATTAACAGCGCATGACCAGCCCAACCTGATAGCACATTTAGGGTTGAGGGTAGTTCTCACTACATTGAGCTGGCTAGTGCTTGCCTTAAATGTTGGGGACGGATTGTTTGTGGGAATTTTTCTGTTTGTCTTTCCTCTGTTTATAGACTGCCTAAAATTAACTCCACTCACACCGATAAGACAGAAGATACGCTATACTGAGTTAGTAGTTTCTGGTCTGTGGTGTATCTTTGCTGTAATGGGTTTGTTTGGCATATTACAAATAAATGTTTCTACAATGACAATAAGTACATCAGAAGCGTTCATAGGTTTTTCATTGAAAGATATTCCCATACAGAACATATGGCGATGGCTAGGAAGTGCCGTGTTGTTAAGTGTGGTAGATTGGATGTTGCCAGATTGTGGCATGAATGATTTTAAAAGGAGGGGTTGAGATGTTGAAAGAAGTTTGCGTGTATCTTGCTTTGCTGATTGTTGTAGCAATCTACATAGCTGGTTTTTTAAAGGCCTACCAGCGAACGCAAAACATAACATCTAGTTTTTTTCTAGGAATGTGTGTATTGCCACTATCATTTTTGTTCACTATGAATATGTTTAAAGAACTTCTTAATTCTCCTGGTATGCTGAATTGTAAAAACAATCAAATCATCAAACTGCTATCTGTTAGCAAAATGACTTTGCAGCTCTATCCCATCATACATACCGTGGTCGTAAATGCGGTCAGTGAGTTAAGATTCCCTCTGCAAGATGGCAGCCAATGGAAGTTCTGCTACATGGAACTAAATAGAAAAGTAAAAATTTCATAAAAATAAAGGGCTAGGATTTCTCCTAGCCCTCTTTTTTATTGCACAGCTTTTAAGTAATCGCTGGCAGAGTATGTCTTTGGTTTCTTCTTTTTCTTTGCTGCTTCCTTTTCCTTAGCTAACTCATTCAGCTGATGGCGGTTCATTGTCCGTCTGGCTGATTCATTCTCCAAGGATTTTGGAGTAACACCCAGCTCATTCAGTCTGTCAGCATTTTCACTGCTTGGATTTGCTAAGAAATCATCTACAGCTTCCTGCTTTGCCTTGGTCTGCTCCTGCTTTTCAGCATACTCATTGCTTGCAAGGTCGCCAGCCAAAGTTTCATTGAGTGGAGTAAAGCCAATGGCCCGCCACATTCTTTCAGCCATATTCTGATACTGATACTTCATACGGCCTCTAGTGGTTCTAACCTCGCCCTTGTATGCCTGTACGATGTTACCCATAGTAGGATTAACAGCCTTTAGAGCTTCCGCATAATTGCGGTAAGACATCTGCTTTAGCACCTGATTAACAGTGGAGCCAAGAGTGGTCTGATTCCACGCAAGGCCAGCCAATCCGTCAGCGGAGTTGTAAGAGTCGGAGCCTAAGAAATCGCCAACACCTACACGGCTGCCAAGGTTTAGCCCAATGAAAGAACCTGCACCATACAACCACCACTGAGTCAAAGGACAGTCCTCGCCAAACTCCGTAATCATGAACTGTTTAATTTTCTTCTCCCAATCCCAATCATCATCACCGATAAAAATACCTGTAAGGTAGGAGAACAATCCGTTAGCTAGGCTGACAAACGGAATACCCATCATGCCTGACATTGCCATATATGGTGCCATGTATTTCGCCATTCGCATCCATGACTGCTTGCGGTTGAGTCCAAGTTCCCTGCCATCAAGGTAGAAGTCCTGGAACAATTCTAACTGCTTAACAGGGTATTTTTTGAACTGCAAGAAAACCTTGGATATTGGGCCAAGTGCTCTGAATATGGTAGGCTCGTCGGCAACAGAGCCATCAAAGTTTACCTTGTCGTTTATCTCCTTGGCATACTCAATGGCCTCTGCTTTGCTCTTACCCTCGTCTAACGCCTTGTTATAGGCTGTCAGTAAGGTAACACCTCTGGCAAAGGCATCGGTCTGTCTGAACAAATACATAGACTTGCCAGCCAAACGACCTGCAAAACCTCGCAGGGAAGCAAGGTTGTTGACCTCTGCATTGGAATAACCAGAGGCTATATCCATGCCAATCTGGTAATCAAGGCCAAGGTCTTTCCATAGCAACTTGCCCAGCTCACTATCCTTATTGTTCATTGCCCTGAATGTATCAGCAAATCCTTTGTGTAGGAGTCGCTGGTAGGCCTGTGGGCTAAGTACCTTTTCTCCCATAGCTCCATAAAGGTTAAAGAGCTGTGTGAGGTTCAGCAGGGCAGAGGACGGGTTAAATACACCCAGCTTTAGAATGGTCATAGGATATGTGAAGATTTTTTGCTGTAACCACAAGGCAGGTCTGCCCCCTGCTCTCTCCTCGCCCAACCCGAAATTGTGCAAGGTGTTATTTATCATCTTCTCAATCCAAGTTGGAGTACCATTCATATCACTGATATACTGCTTGGTCCACTTGGCCATAGCACTTCTCTTTGTTACATTCTCATCGTCAAAGGCTCCAAAAATGCGGTTATACATACTAATGGAATCCCTCTTGAAAGAGTCCATAGCTGCATAGCGTGCAGTCTGGTTGAAATACTTCATAGTGGCAAGGTAAACATTCTGCTCGAATCCCTTGAAGCCCTTACGCTGTTTAGCATAGCCATAGAACCTGCCACGATTTTTCATCTTGACAGTGTTATCAAGCATTGCCTGAGCGTCAGTTATACTCATGGACATAGAGTCAGCCACTTTGCCTACTATCTTGGCATAGTCAAAGTCACCCATGACAATAGCCTGTTCTTGTGCCCCAGGTGCGCTGAACGTCTGTGGAACAACACGATAGTTAGCGTTAGGGTTTTCCTTGGCAAGCTCACGCCCTAGCTTGGCTGCTTCTGACAGGGAATTGGCTGTAGTCATGATATTATCCATAGCTACATTGCCGTCCTTGTCTACAATGGCCTTGCCGTCCTTGTCTACCTTGCAGACATACCAGCCGTGGAAGATATGAGGGATATATCCCTCTAATTTGCCCATGCCTGCTTCACGCTGATAGTAAGTTACCTGTGTAGTCCCCTTTAGGCTCTGGGTGGTTTCCACAATGTGAACATCTTTGTTCTTGCGGAGGTTTTCCAGCTCGGATGGCAGCACAGTCTGCTTTGCCACACGCCTTACATGAGGTGCCTTGTAGTTAATGGTCACAGTTCCATCAGGATTGTGTACCTTGCTGATGATTTCAGCAAATGGGTTCTTATCCTTTAAGTCTGCAAAATCAGCCTCGGCACGGCGCAGGGTGGAGCTGGTTATGCTCTGATACTTGATTCTTGACTTGATGTCATTGGCAAGTTTCCAAGCCTTATCCAGGAGTGCTCTCATTTTGCGGTAGCCCTTGATGGTTTCAGCGTCATAGCCAGCCTCAATTAATTCTTTATTGGTGAAATTCTTTCTCTCTAGGTCGCCCTTTAACAGTATTTCGTTCAGGGCTTCCTTTCGCTCTTTGAACTTAGGGTCATTCCGATGGAATCCCTCTCGCCAGCCTAGCAGCCTATCAAGTTCGTTCATGCCCTCATTGAACTCGAACCTTAGCTTTTCCTGCTTGGCCATAGCCTGCTTGCCTTTCATAACAAACGGCTGGATAACTTTGTACTTCTTGCTCTCCCTGGTCGGGGAAACAAACTGATACTCAATAAGGTTAAGGTCTTTCTTCTCGTCACGCTTATCAATACGCAGGTTTTCCAGCTCCTCATGGTGGAATGGATTAAACTTGGCATTTGCCTTTTTGACAATGCCTTTCATGTTGGCCACAAGATTATTGTTGGCTCTGGCAGCAATAGCCACACCATCAGTCGATGGGCTAAGGTCAACACCACGGGAATATTTGTTGCCATTAGAAAAAGCACCCTGTTCAGAGTGCTTGTCACGTTTTAGATTATTTAGCTCCTGCTCTAAGAACAGTTGCCTTAAGCCTTTGGTTGCTTTTGTTCTGCGTTCGAGGTCGCGGTCTGATTCGACATTTCTTCCAGAATTTTTAATAACATTATCTCTGCCGCGTCCGCAAAATTGTCTACAGAGTTCGGTAAAGGTGTATGTTCCATAATTCAACATCTCCTCTGCTAGCCGTTTAAACCTATTATAATCCTCTACTAATTGGTCCCTACTTTTCCCATTGGTATCATACCACGGTACTAATGTATGGAGGGCTTCCTTATAATTACTTACCTTGCCACTATATCTACTTGATTGTTCATACAATACTCGTAAACATTCACGTTCTCTACTATCGTTCTTTAATTCCTGAATCGATAAATTCTTATCACTGTCAGTAAAGCGTTCTAAGAATGACTGCCTTATCTTCTCAGCTACTGTATTCTGAAATACAGCTAGCCGTTTTTGCACTTTGTCATCAATGATTTTTTTATCTTCATCGGATAACTCCTCATACTCATTTTGAATGTTTTTTGCCTTTTCATCAATAGGCTTATTGTCCTTATTTTCCTTGGAGTATGCAACTGCATAAGTATAGCTGATAGGGTTTAGCTGGTATGTATCTGCAGGCTTTGCGTTGTTGTCACGCAGCAAAAGCTCTGTGCCTACCCGATGGAATACAGGCTCGCCATTATCGTTTTTCAGATTCATCAGAATTTTGTTGAAAGCTGTATCAGCTCTCTGGAACTCTGCTACTGATAACTCATTTGGCAGCTGCTGTTCATTGCTCATTTTATGCTGCTTGAAATTCATGTACTCGCAGAACTTATCCCACATAGCCTTTAGACAGCCAGCAATCCTAGTGACAAGGCTACCATCAACATTATTAACAGCACGCATTAACTTTTCGGCTGACTCGGTTTGTGTCATAGCGTCGCAGATAATCTCCTCCACTATTTCCTCGTCAGTCATCTTATTGCCATCGAAAATTTTATTCCGATACTTATTGATTCGTGCCTCATTGAAAAGCCCGCTAGAGTTCTCCAAGCACGCATGAAGCACATCATATGCACCAGCATTTTCAGGGCTGGCCTTTAGCCAATGCACAAACTCATGTACAAAGATAGAATGAGCTGGAACCGTTGCCTTGCGGTTAATGAAGATTTCACCATTGTGGGTGAATACACCACGATTAGTCGTTTCGTTTGACTCAACAAAATGGACAGGCACACCAATAGCTTTACCAAATCTGACAATCCTTTGCTCGCTCTGGCGGAGCTTGGCAATAGGCACCTTTGGCAACCTATCAAGTTCAGTGTTGCTGTTGCCGTTCTCCTTTTGAGCTTCGGCAGAATGTGGATTTATAGGCTCAATAGAAAAAGCACTCTTATCACGTGAAGAGTGCTTATACATCATATCTAATACCTTTTGTGTTTTAGGGTTATAATTCTCATATGTCTTGCCCGTTTTTGCAGAGGATGAATTTACTCCTGAGTTTTCATCTTCTCGTGTTTCAATCTCTGCATTTCTCTTTTGAACACTTTTTCGGAGGTTGCTTCCCTCTCCTGCGGATTGTTTGAACCAAGTATCGTTAATAACTCGTCCGTAGACATCAGACTGTCTATCACCTGCATTGAAATCCCTCCTTATTTCATCAACAAGTTGCTTGTAATAATTAATCATATTTAAACGAGCCTGATAATATTCTGGCTCATGGCCAGTTTCTAAATACCTAGCAGCTTGATTATCAACTTCCCTTTTTATAGGAGCAATAATCTTTTCAATAGCAGTATTTACATCATCAGTCGGTTTGAGTGTTTTTAATGCACCGTTATCAAGTCTGCTCTGGACATAACGTTTCGCTTGTTCCTTTACATCCCTACACTCTACATTATGGTGAGTAGGCTTTTTTTTGTCAACAGGACTTTTCTCCCTACTATATTTAGTGCGTGGTTCATCAGCTGTAGGTTCTGCCTCATCTTCAACACTTGGCATATCCCTATCGTCGCTACTTTCGTCATAGAGTTGCTTTTGCTCTTTAGACATCTCCACATTGTCGTCCATTTCGCCAACATCTTCTTGGGCTTCCTCGTACAGTTCAGGCTTTGCTACCACACCTTTTTTTATCAAGTCTTGATAATATTTCAGTTCCTGTGGAGTGAGTTTGACAACAGTATCGTTATCATCTTCAAGGTGAAGCTCGCTTTTCTTGCTATTTACCCAGGTATCTTCATTGGCAGCAGCCTGCTCTATAAGTTCCTTACGCATTGGCTCATTAGAAGCATTAGGATTTTCATTGCCCTTATCCTGATTCTGTGGTATAGTAGAGGTAGAAGAAGGAACATTGTTCTTCCCATGCGTGTTCGCAGTGTTGCTGACTCCACCTTTATTGTCAGCCTCTGCAAGAAGGGTATCGCCGGTGGTAGCGATAGATGGATTTGCACTCCCATCATAGAGCAATGTTCCTTTTATTTTTGCTCTATGTGGCATTGCAGATACTATCGTATAGTAATCATCGCTTCCTTTTTCAAATTCCAAGTCTATAGGCATAAAGCCTTTTGAATCATCTTTGCAATATAATACAAAACGGTTTGGCTTTTTATCACTTTGCTGGCTGTATATTTGATTGAAATTATTTAGGATATGATTGATGTAACCCATCACATCATATCCTTTTTGTTTCATTTGGCTAGCATGTTTAAGCAGATGAATATACCCAAAAACTTCATTGCCTACTTGTAGCCGTATAGGAGCTGATTTTAACGCACCATGAGTAGCTTCTGAAATATCGCTTGAAATCTCACCAAAATCCTTGCTCCCATCAGGTTTCACAATGAACTCTCGCTCATTTGCTTCATTAAGAGGTTTGCCAGATTCAGTTGAATATCCATCTGCAAGTTCTATTTCAGTATTTTTGCTTGTTGGGGAATTGGTCTGATTTTCACTATTCGTGCCAGTGGATTCTTTGTTTTCTGCTAGCTGTGGTGCGCCTTCTGGTGCCCTATCCTGCTGGGCAAAGCCATTTTGTCTTAACCACTTATAGTAGTTATGCTCGCCTTTATTAACTTTTACCTCATTGCCATTATACGGAGGAGTAATGACAGTATCTTCCACTGTTCCCTCAATGGCAGGTTCTTCACGCTGTACATCGGTAGATGGCATACGCTCCCCCTGCACAGCTGGTAAAGTGTTTGGCTTTTCTATATTCTGATTCAATACCTCCAGCGGGTTGATGCCTTTGTCACGCAGGTTTTGAGCCATGTATTTGTTAGCACGATTCAGTCCATCTAAATTATTGCTGTTGATAAATCCCTCTATAGCAGCAGTTCTAACAGCCCCGTTGCCGTCCCAGCTGGTTGTTGCTTCTGGATTTTGCAGTAAGGCTCTCGTTATAGCTTTTGCTTTTTCAATATCTGTTTCAGCGTTTAGAGGTGTGCTATTAGTCGCTTCATCAAGCAACTGGCGTACAGACTTTATGTCGTTCTCAGCAAGAGCTTCCTGTATTTGCTGTTGTACCTGTGGTGGCAGATTAGGCATAACACTGATGAGTCTACCCCTATCCTCATCAGTAAGCACAGAATCGTTTTGCTGGATAGGAGGTCTTGCCTGCCCATTTAGTTCTCTATTTGCAGCCGCAGCATCCGCCATAACACCATTTTTGACAGTTTTGGTCCTAGCTGTATTGTCAGAATAAACCTGCTGACTAATAGCGTTGACCTGCTCATTCATCTTGAAATTGTCAGTAACCTTAAATGTTTTCCCCTGCCGTTCCATAGTCTGGCCGATAGGAGAAGAAGCGAAAATATCAGCAGCCTTTTTGGTGGCAAATGTTACCTGCCCCTTGTCCAGAGCTGTAGACACAATGCGCCTCATAGGAATACGGCCATGTACCTCTGCTGGGTCTACTATCTGCTGATAGCCTAATTCCTTAGCCTTTTCTGTCAGCTTTTCAGTATCATCACCATACTGCTGTAGAATATCCTGTGCCTGTCTGCCCTTTTCCTTGGTGGCCTTATCGTCACTTTCCTCCAGCTTGGCAAGGTTTTCAAGGAACTCATTGACTGTCCCCTGTGACTGCTCACCATCTTTAGGGAAGAAGTCCAGCTTGGAAAAGTCCTCATTGGTAGAGTCCCAATCAAGGATATTGCCACTACTGCTAATGCCACCGCCTGATTTGTTTTTGAACTTATTATACCGCTCCATGACAGAGGGAATATACTTCTGTGTTTCACCTGACAGCTGGGAAATATCCCCATTTACGCTATCAAGACTACCAGGGCCAGCATTGTAAGCAGCAAGGGCCTTTTCTACATCACCATCGTACTTATCCAACATCTGACGGAGATATTTTGCTCCACCCTCTAAGTTGCCTCGGAGGTCGCTAGGGTCCACTCCTAGCCCCTCGGCAGTGTCAGGCATTAACTGCATAATGCCCATTGCGCCTGCCCCTGACTGTGCAGACTGATTGAATCCGCTTTCCTGCTCTGCTATTGCTGCCAATAGTGCAGGGTCAAGATTGTACTTCTCAGCCATTTCATTGATAGCAGAATCCACATCAGCATCACCGGAGTAAGAGCCATAGCTGTTGCCGATGTTATCTGTTTTCAGTCCGCCTAAATGCAGGTGGTAGCCACTGCCAGCGTCATGGAACAATACCTCGTCAAATACACCACTGTTCTCAAATCTCTGTTTGATTGCTTCTGCTGTTTCAGCAGAAACACCATCAGGCAGAACAATGTCCAAAGCGTCGCCATGTTCACCATCGCCAACATGGTTGGAGTTCTCTACACCGCCTACTTCCCTGTTGTGTTCACGGGTTCTAAAACCACTAGAGATTTGAGCACCCTCAATGCCAAAGTCATTAACCAGCACACCTGCAACCTGTGGAATAACAGACTGATACCCGTCTTTCAAGTGTGCTACCTGCTCGTCAATATCAGCTCCCTGTGTGGAAATTTCAGCAGTGCCAGCACCGAAGAGGTTGTTGTTAACCTGTGGAGCTGTATCAACCTGTGGCACATCAGACATTCCCAGCTTTCGGGCTGCCAATCTAGCACCACCGCCAGCACCAGCCATAAGAGCTGTAGGCCCAATAGTGGATTCAAAAGCCTCTGTCTGTTCGTCGTTCCAATTCCAAGGCAAAATGCCCCAATCAGTATCAGGCTCAACGCTGTCTTGAATACCCTGCTGCCATGCTTCCTGTGCACCTTCGTTCATCGCTCCAAGGCCTGCCCAGCCAGCACCTTTTGCAAAGTCAACTGCCTGTGATAACTTAGGATAGTTTGCTAATGCACCACCAGTAGCAGAGACGGCTTTACCGCCATTATATGCAGTCTTTAATCCCTGCCCTACTTTCTTTAACGCTCCCAGTCCTAAAATGTTTGTAGGCGCAAGCAACGCCATATTTTCGCCTGCTACAGTCCTTGCTTTATCCTGCGCTGTTTCCAGAGAGTCACCATTGGCTAAGGAATCACGCATTTTTTGACCACCCTCAGCCATAGACTCCAGTCCAGCTCCAGCAAGTGCACCACCTATACCAGCAGCAGTAGCACCAACGCCAACAAATGGTGCTGCCAATGTTGCAGCTGCGATAGGTGCAGCCAAACCAATTCCAGAGCCTATCAGATTACCGGTATCACGAGGTAGGCCATTTATAAGATAGTCCCAAGAGAAATCAGCTTCAGGCTTTTCGCCCATAGCCATTTCCTGTGCAGTGACATAGTTATTGGCATAATCTCCAAGTCCTGTTGGCCCACCAAGAAAATCATCAATATTGCCTGCTGCTCCAAGAGCACTATCTATTACTGATTGGCCAAAAGTGCCTCCTGGTAAACCACGCACATTAAAGCTATTGTTTTGTAGATTCTTAAAATCTATGGCTTTGTTGGCCTGTTCTACACCGCCATTAGCTTCCCATTCACCATAACTATCTGTAAAATTTTTGAATGATAAACCATATTTAGAGTATGCCATAAACTTTCCTCCTTATTTTGCATTAAAGCCGGAATTTAAGTCTCTTTGCTGATTTAGTGCATAAAGAGTTTCATACATAGTCCGATAATCATCATCTGTTATTTTTGGACGTAGAAGCTCCAGCTTCTTTAGCAATTCTGCGTGCTTATCACCAGTGCTTGCTCTGAGTGGGTCGTCAGGTCCCTGTATCTGTTTAATATCGTACTGGAGCCCATTAATCTCGTCCTGCATGGTGCTCATTTCTTTATCAGTGTCTTTGTCATAATGAACCATGCCACTATTGTCAATATATGTCTCATTTTTGTTAGCTCTACCGCCAGACGATGATGTTGATGTTTTTCTAGCCCCACCAGTCAACATAGCCATTACCTGTTCCTGTGGAACACCCATGCTAATCAACTGTTTTGCATAAGCCAGCTTGGCATTTTGTTCAATAGCGGCTTTATCCTGCAATATTTTAGCATTCGCCATAGTTTGCAGTTGAGCTTTCGTTCGCATATCTTCCTGCCCATAGATATGCTTCTGTTTTGCCATTCGTTGCTGATAGCCGAAGTTAGTTTTAGCGTCCTGACGCTTATTGCCCTCTACCCAGTTATCCTTATAGGACGGATAGTAAGCTCCCAGCATTGAAGCACCCGCCTTGTCTATCCCTGCCAGATTAGCAAGTGCCATGCCAGCGCTACCCCAATCGCCCTGCCTCATGGCGTTAAGGAATATATTCTGATATTGAGCCTTTTGGGCAGAAGCAATCTGACTGTCTACTCCAGACAATTGCAATGCCTTGTCTATGGCAGCATAAGAGAAGCCTTTATCCTTTAATGACAAAATGAGCTTTGCCTTATAGTTGGGGTCGAGAGGGTTTAAAACCCCCTGACCCCCAGCTGAAAAGGATTTGCACTACCGCCATTCTGTCTGTTCTTTATCAAGTTCCACCCCGCCTGAATGTCGTAGGTGTTAGGTGCTGTTGGTGTCTGAACAGTCTGCTGGTTGCCCACTGTTGGAGTCATAACACCCTTGGCAGCGGTAGCCGGTGCTGTCCCTGCATTGGTAGGTGCCTGCTCGACTACTCCTTGTGTTGGATTGGTCATTTGCGGATTCAGCAGTTTGCCATTTGCCAAATCCTGATAGCTGAACCCCTGATTACCTGCCACCTGTGCTGCTCTTAGCTGATCTTGCATAGCAATTGCTTGGTTATAATCGGCATTGTTAGTTGCCAAGAAAGATTGGAGTGGTAGTCCTGCTGCCTGTGCCTGCTGTCTTGCCTGTTCAGCCGCAGCATTAGCACGGAGCATGGCAGCTTCATCGCCTAGCTTCTGTGCTCTAGCATAATCATTCTTGGCGTTCATGATAGCCATAGAATACGGATTGTTAAGGTCTACACCATAATCTGCACTAGCATTGTATGGAGAAGCCTGTGTTGCCTGTAGCTTTGTCCCTGAATTTGGGTCGACATTGTAAATAGTACCATCACTATTTGCTCTCATCATCCGTGTAAAAGGACTGTCGGAATTAGCAGTAAACTGATTGAAGCCATTAACAATAGCATTGTCGTAGTCTATCTTGCCATTACTATCATTAGTTGCCGTATTGTTGCCAGCGGCGTTACCACTGTTTTTATCCATACCAAATAATTTGCGCAACGCAGCGGTAAGCTCACCCTCTCTTTTATTTTCAGCAATTCTACCGCCTAATGAAGTTGCGCCATCATAGAACATGTCCCAACCATTCATATTTATATCACTCCTATCATGCAAACAAAGAGGCAATCTTCATGCCCATACCAATCGTACCCATTAAGCCTGGGTCGCTATTCTGACTAGATTTAGTCGTACCACTGCCACGCAAAGCACTAACAGGGCTGTTAATAAAGGTATTAGCCTGTCCCTGTGCCAATTGAGCCAAGGTACTGTATGGCTGATAACCTGCTGTAGCAGCCTGAATCTGCTGACCTGCCAAGTTGCCAAGCTGGCTGACATTCTGGTTGTAGTTTTGAGCCATTGCATTTGCTACATTGCCCTCTACATCATTAAGTGCCTTGTTAGTTACAGAGCTGTTCAGCACCCCTCGATTAGCAAGACTGGTAATATTAGAACCTACTGTACTGTTGACTCCTGACTTTATAGCGTCAGCCATGTTCTCTGTGTAAGCCGTTGGTAATTTGCCATTTAGCAAGTCACCATAAGTGTTCTGTCCACTTTGAATCATGCCACTTGATTGGCCCAGCAGATTGTTGAAAGCATCGCTTTTTACTCCTGTGTTAAACTGATTAAGCATAGAAGTAATGCCAGTTTGAGCATTAGTGGCATTATCTTTCATGTACTCCATTATCTGCAATTCTTGTGCACTAGGCGTATAAGAAGATGAAGAAGAAGAACCTCCTCCACCGCCTTTGCCACCACCTCCTCCGCCGAATAGTTGGAGGTCGAATTTAAAATCATTCATTGTTTTGGTCACCTCGAATCTGCCAAACAAAAATATACTTCTTCCCATATTGGGTAGCGGTCAGCTTCTCGCCTGCTTTATTTATGCAGTGATACCGCCTGTACCTATCCTTGCACTCCTCACTCTCTATTTTGAATCCCAATGCCCTGATGAAAGGTTTAGGCTTCCGCAGGATATAGGCAGACATTGATGATAATTCAAACTGCTGGCACACCTTATAACCAATGTCAACCCAATACTTTAAGTCACCACACATCTGCCAAAAGTAAAGGCCTGTATCCTCAATTTTGTATTCGCACAAGCCATGTTCTGGCTCATAAAAAAATGAGAAGCCAGTGTTAAACTGAAACTTCTCACCTGTGTGTTTTTCATACATTTGTATGTATTCTTCTAATGTTTTGCTCATATGAAGTGCCCTCAAATTAATGTTGTAACATCTATAACGAGATAATTTGCCCAGCCTGGGTAAGTACCTCCTGAGCCATTACGGCCAGAAGTTTTAGTATAACAAGTAAGCACTCCGTTTGGGTCTACCCAAATATACATATCGTAAGTATATTTATTGTCAGAGTGTGTATTTGACCATTCTTTTAAGCTGACAAGACACACGCAATTCTCACGTTTTGAGCCATCTGGGACTGGGATTGTGTCGCCATGATATGCGACACCGGTAATAGCTTTAACACGGATAGCGGATAGTTTCTTTACCGCAGCATCCAAAGTCTTATCATAATCAGTGAACCTATTATCTACATAGGTTTTCAGCTCTGCAACCTGCTTCTTTAGCTCGTTCGCTAGAGCTTCGTAATAGTTCAAGTTCTCGTTGAACTGTCTGTAGATTCGCTGAATTTCCATGACATACTTTGGCCATGCTGTATTTTGCCGTTCAACACTGCCAGGTGCTACATTGACAGGATAGGCAGGCTCATAGTCATAAACTCTTTGGCCAGCCATACTCTTTGATGTAGCAGTCTGGGTAGTAGTCTGCCCATTTACCGCTATAGACAATTCAAACGCATAGCTGTCAGGCTCATTGTTGCCTACCTCATTACTATCCCTTGTGTATGTGAATGTGTGGCTAGCAGGATTGACTACCAGCTTTGCACCATTGCTATATTCAAAGGATAATGCCTGGTCAGTTATCGGCAATGGTGTAGTAACATAAGCAATACCATTAACTGTCACATCAATGCGGATAGTTGGGTTATGAACTATGGAAGGCATGGTATATTCCAATGTTCCGTTGATAAGGTTCTCATCATCGCCAATATTCTCTGCTACGAAAGAAACAATTTCTGCTTTAGGTATGTCTGTGGTAACATTCAGCGTGGCAGTATCCTTGCCGTATCTGCTGGATATGTCAATTTCAAAAACATAAATATCCGGCTGTAGGTCTGTTGTGTCAGCCTGTGCTCTATCGTAAGTCCACGTCTTATCCTTTGGGTTCAAGGTAAACTTGGTGCCGTCTTTGTAGGTCCACTCCATTGTGTCAGCATAGTCTTTGTTTTCTGCTGACTGCAAATAGCCATTATGAATTACTGTTACTCTAGCAGCAGAATTATCCATGTTGGTAGCATTGAAAGTTCCTTTTATGGTGGTATCCGTATCAGACACTTTCCCTGTAGAGAAGTCCTGTATATCTGGTGGAAATCCCACATTAGAGATAATGCCTAGCTGTGCATTTACAGTGCCTATTGATACTTTTATGCTATAAACATCAGACTTCATATCGCCAATGTTATCGGCCTTTCTGGTGCAGGTAAACTTCTTGTTACCTAAGTCCAGCGTGAAAACAGTATCATCTAGCAAAGTCCAGGTAAGCACATCTGTAGCAGTTGTGATTTCCTTTTCCTCACCGCTCATATTAGTACTGTTTGCGGTAACTTCAACGGCTGCCTTTAGCCCTGCTGGCTTAATAATATCCACATCACATTTACCGGTAATGGTTTCATCGAGGTCGTCTAGGGCATTGGCAGAAAATTCATTAATCGTGATGTTTTCTTTGGTTTCAACATTCAACACATTAGTCTGCGTGCCGTTACCATCTGTCCAGGTAAATGTAAATACATATTTGTATTTATCATTGCCAACCTCGCTATTAATTCTCTGATACACCCATGCGCCAGTATTGAGGTTAATAGACATGGTGGAGCCATTGGCATAAGAATAAGTCACTGTCTGGCTGTTGCTGTAGGTGTGGGCAGAGGCTGTAAATGTGGCTCCTGTATTGTCATTATACAATGATACCGCTAATGACTCTGTGCCATCATTTAATGCTCCTGTTATTTTCAGCGTACCGCTTATGAGCAGGTCACTACTCAATGTGCCATTTGCTGTAGAAGATAATGTTACTGCCATCAAATCACTCCTTATACCTCTGCTACCGCCATATCAATGCGGTTTATTAATACAGCTGACCCCTCACCCTCTAAGCCTACACCAAACATATTCTTCCTATACACCAGCCACTTTGTGGCAAACTGTGTATTCATTGGGAACAAATTCCGTGTGTCCTCCATGATAGGGGTATCATCTGCATATATCCTAGAAGCCTTTTCGTTGGCCTCTTTTAAGTCAATCTTTATTTTGTTTTCCGCTGTTATCATCTGCGCCCTATCGAACTCGTCCAGCAAAGGCGCATAGGTAATACGAATCCTTTTAAGTAAGAAATCATAAAAGGAAGTATGGCTCTTGGCCGTCATTGCCCATTCCATCTTGCTTTCGTCCTCGGAATACTTTTCGTCAAGGTAAATCCCTGCAAAAAGCTCTACAACTTTGTGTGCCCTGGTCAACATGAAATAGTCCTTGTAAGGGCAGACATCGTTTACAGCGGAATAGAATTTTCTTTGAAAAAATGCTTTGAATGACAGGTCATAGCAAATAAATCTATTCTCATAACCTGCTATCCAAATCTGATTTAATGCTGGCAGAAACTTTACCCAGCTTGTTTCTACCGAGAGGGTAGATAGTAGGGAAAGTATGCCATTTGCTATATTGGCCGGTCTTACATCGCCATAGTCAACTGTGGTCTGTAGGAAGAACATACCCTCACGGCCAACTATGAACACTCCGTCCTGCACAGCTGTAAAACACTGTGGGTTAAGACACGTTATATTACGTGCTATTTCTTTCAGTGTCCAATCGGGGTAGTCCCCTGCAAGTCTATAAACCTTGCCATCATTCTTAATAATTACAATATCAGAGGACAATGCACAGGCACCAGCAATGTATGCCTGCTCCCGCTCGCCCTCTTTATAACCAATATCAACCCATTTAGAAGTAGAATCATCGCTGCTGACATCGTACCAGCCACGCATATCGCCCACACATGAGCATTGCAATCTGTATTCATACCATGTGTAAATGCGTCCATTCTTAATAAACACACCATTACACTTGGATGGGGAATCAGAAATTGATGTGTGTGTTTCTTTGCATTTGTAATACTTATTGTTATATCGAACGTAACTTACATCTTTGGTATAATTAGTTTCCAGGGAAAAGTCATTGGCTACTGTATTTTCAGGCAATGACTCTACCTGTTCCCACTGATAAACATTCTGTTCGTCCTCAAAGGTAATTCTTATGGTGGTCAGCTCCGTACCATTCCAATACTGTAGCCTGCCACCGCTGGCAATAATCAAGCCATTATCCCACATAACAGCTGTAGGAGACTTATTCCCAGACAATGAACCGACCTTTTCCCTGTCATAGATGTGAGTTCCGCTCATGTCTACAAGGCAACTTTTATAAACGGCCTTTGTGTTCTTATCAGTAAACAGGAATACATTGTTTACCTCATCATAAAACAATTTGTCTATGGTAATATTGTCAGGGCATTGGAACACTGTAGCAGTACCGCAGCAGGTCTGTAGTGCACCTGTGGTGCGGTTGAACTCCATGTTCACGCAGTCAGCCATCTGATTATCAGCAATCATATCTGGTACTGTGGTGGTATTTAAGCCACCTGTGAAATCGCCATAAGAAACAATATTCTGTTGGTGTTTAGAACTTAAATTCATTTAGCCCACCGTCCCTAATGCTTGCGTAACAATCTGTTCCAGTTCCTGTCTCATAGCAGTATCTCTTTCAACGTTAAATTCATGCTGATTGAGGGCATATATTACCGCTAGGTCGATGATAATTGCATGGTAGGTATCGTTACCCTCGAATGGCAATTCATCGCTATCAGAGACCACCTCACGAGGAATAGAGAAGTATTTTGTGTTTACATAATCACTTTCATCATCAGCCAGGAAAAACCTTTTGCCTTTCTTGACAACAGGGAAACCGCCTGCAAATCTAACAAAGTTATCCGGCACTTTGTTTTCGATGTTTTTACTGACTCTTAACTCATTAATCAATATCGGGTCGTTCCTTGCTATCAAAGCATGGGACAAATACTTGATTGAGTCGTTAATGTAATTTATCAGCACATCGTCAAGGTAGCCTGTGTCAGAATCATCGTTAATCCGGTAACGAATCCGTTTCATTGCTTCACTTACTAACATGGCTAAACCCTCCAAGGCAAACGCACTCTAGCATTTGTCAGCCGCCTAGCTGGAATCATCTTCTCTGCATTATCATTGATAAATTCTGTCAATGCTGAAAAGTTTTCAGTCAGCACAATCTTTGTGGCCTCCACGATAAAATCAAAGAATGGTACAGGCAAGTCAACGGTATCGTCTTTGCTGTAATTTGGTAGTGTGTAACTGTAGAACAGCAATACCGGTCCCAGGGTAAAAATGCAACCACGATAGATAAGATATTTCCGCTCATCCAAATGGCCTGTTGACGGATGCAATTCATAACCATCCGGGCGAATAACTTTCACTATGGAAACAAAATCCTCCGGCAATGAACTGCTGTGCAGTCTCTCTGCTATTTGCTCGCTGATAGGTGGAGCAAAATGCTGTTTGGTTGGGGTATCACAAATCAAAATAGACTTTGTCAGAAAGTCGGTATTATGCATGGAGTAGTGGTTGGCCATAAGCCGTATAGCTTTGTTCATGGCATTTTCTAAATCCCAGTCAGAATACTGAACCTCATTAATATCTTTGAGGTCAATACGAATCTGCTTGAAAATATTCTTTACCGCAATCATAATTTCACCCCATTAAAGTAATGCTTTTTTTGTGTGACTCTAAGAGCTTTGTGCACATCAAAAAATCTCCGCAGCAAATCAGCATATTCCTGTCTATCTCCGGCTATCTGTGCCTTGCGTGCTTGTATAAGCCACGGGTCATACTGCCACATTTCAGGCGGTATGTAACCCATGCATTTATAAGTAGCCTTACGGCTATCTCCCTCCTGTGTGGCCTCGTGTGCTGCTTCCTTTGCCGCAGCAATATCAAAAGTATTTCGCAGTCTTATTTTGTCTCCGTCAATATCAACTTCCTGCTTTGTAATCATTCGTCTCACCTCCATAAAATAAAAATAGCCCCTAATAAAAAGGGGCTATTCCTATGTACCGGAAAAGAAAAAATCAGCGTGCTACATTATTGATAACAGCAGAGGCAAGAGGCTGAGAAGCCTGTAGACTCAAAGTGGAAGTAATAACAAACTTCTCATAAGAGCCTGTCTTGGCCAATTCGCTATTAGGAATCAGATGTGGTCTAGTGAAATACCGCAAGCCCCAATAAGACGGGTCCATAAGGAAAATCTTATCATCAGAGCAATTGAGGTGGGACTTTGCTTCCAGCACACCAAAATCAGATTCATAGACATCTGTCACATCAGAAATCTTCTTGTCAGTCTGATTTCGGTTTACTGTATGAAGTTCACGTGCAAGGGTGCTAAACCGGCGCTTCTGTGTAGGGTTAAGCCAAATCTGTGTAGGGTGACCACCACGATAGTAAGCCAGCTCCATAGCGTCGTCAATCATATCAAGTGTGAACTTGGCATTGCCAGCGTCCACAACATTGTTGATTAACACTTTAACTGCTGTGCCAGCGTCAGTCAGAGTAGAAATACCATTAGTCTTTTCTACAGCGTCCTGCAAGCTGTTAAACAGAGTGAACTTAGTATCAGGCGTTGTATCGTCTAAACGAACATAATAACGCTGACCTGCTGTAAGTTCCTTTGGCAGCTTAGTTCCTTTGAGCATTACCCAAGAACCAGTTGACAAGCCATGTTTCTGTGTGGTCGTAACACTGCCGTCAGTTGTGGACAATGTAACGTCTAACAGTTCCTCTTTCATAAAGTATGGAATACCACCCATCATAGCAAGAGTGCTGCCAGCTTCTGCATGAGCCTCTGCATTGCTCATAATGGCGTACTCCATATCAAAAGCAAGTTTCTTGCTGTAGTTGGTAATCTGACGAGAAAGCTCATCAGTTTTAGGCTTGTAGGTCTTGCGGGCCTTCTGCATTACATCAGATACCTTGCAGCTCTGAGCCATAATCTGACAGAAATTGTGTAAACGACCAACACCAGCAGCCATTGGGAATTTGTACTCATCAAACTCTGGTCGCTGGTTCTTGCCCGGTGGCAATAGTTCATCAGTCTGCCACTCAATCTTCATTTCGTAGGCTTCATCATAAACAGGTAAATTGGACAGGAACGGGGTATCGGCAGGGCTGATGTTCGTAATCACCTCTGACATATCACGTTCCAAGCTACCCTGTGCCAAATAAGAGGCAGACTGGGAAGTTGTTTTCTCTGGAATAGGCATTTTATGCACATCCTTTCTAAAAATTAATTATTTACTTATCAGCTGTGAAATATAGTTTTGCATAACTTTATCTCGCTGATACTGATTCATACTTCTAAGATTAACCGTGTTGAGATGTGGTACATCGGCATTGTTCTGTGTGGTGCCGGCGCGCTCAACATTTGGAACGCTTGCGGTAGGCTTTGGCTTGGTGGTCACATTAGCAGCATTCTGATAGGCCAGCTTTTTGCAGTGGTCATAATACTGACGGAATGTCGCAATGTCGTTAGGTGTCAATACTCCATTCTGAATATTATGCTCCGCAGCAAAGATTTTAGCAGCCACATTGTATGGCATGGTATTTTTAGCCGTTTCCATCAGCTGAATTGTCTGCTGGAAGTGAGGATTCTTTACCCGCTCATCGGCACAGAAGCTCTGGATTTCATTAACGCCCTGATTGTAGGCCTCCATTCTCTGCTGCTGTACAACCTCATTCTGAATGTAATTGTACTGCCCCTCTAACAACTTCTTGTTGTAGAGAGCCTCGAATTTAGTCTTTTTCTCAGCACCATCTTCCATAAAGTCAGCATTGGTCAAATCATCATCACTAATGCCTAGCTCCTGCATTGCAGCCGCTTTGGCCTGTACTGCCAGCTGACTAAATGCCTGCTGACGTGCCTGCTCGGCTGCCGCCTGCTGTTGAGCCATGAACTGCTGCCGCTGTTGTTCCATCTGCTGTCTCTGCTGTAAAGCAATAATAGACTGCTGCTGTTCTTGTGTCAGCCTGGCTGGGTCAAGATTGCCTGCACCCGCAGCCTGAACAACCTGCTCCATATTCTCATAAGGCTGTACGGCTGGTTCTGTAAGATTTTCCTGTGGTGGATTGTCCGCAGGTTCATTGCTCTCCTGTGGCACCTCTGGCTCAGTAGGTTTATCCTCTCCCAAGCTCAAAGAACGATTTCCGTTTTCATCAACTGAAAATGTGAACTTTGTACCACCATCATCATGGCTTTCAACATGGCTTTCGCCACCAGCCTCTGGAGTAGGCTCTGTTGCCGGTGCTTCCTTTGGTGTTACATCGGTATTAACTGTCATTTCGTCTCCCATGTTTTACTCCTCCTCTTTCTTTAACTTATCCTCAGCCAGCTTACCAGCAACCACAGTGGAATGAAGCATATCCATTATCATGTGACAAGCCTTGTATTCATACTGAATACTTTCAAGGTCACACACTGGCTGTTTAGCTATCTGGCTCAAAATCCGCCTCTCAATATCAGCTTTGAGTTCTGATAACATTGCTAACAGTTCCTCTGCCTGCCCCGCTTTCTTGACCTTGGCGAGGTTCTCTTTCTTTTGCTCCGTTCGGGAGCGTGCTATTCCTCTTGGCATAACTTCCTCCTAACACATCCATCAATTCCTTTACCCAAATATCAGGTTCAGGGACTCTTTCTTTTAAGTATTGGTCTATATAGCTTTGCTTGGCTTCTACAGGCAAATCCCTATAATTAGAGGTCATATTCATGCGAGGTATTGACTGTCTCTGCAATTCAGATTCCAATTTAACCTTTTGGAGCATTAGCATAGTATCAAGCTGTTTCTGTTCAGCCTGCTCTGCTGCCTGCTGTTTCTGTACCTGTGCCTGCTTCCACTGGTCGCTATCTGGGTCAATGAGATAATTCTGCACATTGCGGATTCCCATTTTCTCCAACAGGTCCTTAGCCGTCTCATACCATGATTTTTCAGTAGCAACACCCATATTCTGCAAGGCAGGATAAAGCTGCTGCATTATCATGATTAAATAATTCATTTGGGCTTCTTTTGTGGCGGCGCCCTGGCCTGTATTAACAACCAAGTCATAGTCAATATCTAGCTCCTCTGGGGAGATATTGACCATTTCATCATTTAGCCTAAACTGCTGATAAGGGTCCAAGAATTGCTGGTCCAGCTTAATGATATGCTTGATAATAGGCACCCATGCACATTCGGCAAAGATACGTGCTATCAGCTTCATTTTCTTGTCAGCAGCACCCATTACAGCGTTGATACCACTTGCGGTTTTGTTTAGGCTGTTTGAGTCAAGTCCCTGATTATACCTTGTACTGCCACTCTGACTTTCAATGTCATTCTGTGCGTACTGTACAAGAGTCATTGTGATAGGGTCCAGAGGAATATGTGGGCTGTACATGACAGCCTCCGCTGGACTCCCGTCCCTTACGGGTATAAGCTCATCACCATCAATGAGAGCGTCAGTGTCTACCTTATGTTCTGCAACGAACATCTGTGGTCGATTATTCTTGGCCACCGCAATGATAACCTGCCTTATCAGCACAGTTTTCAAATCCTGTAACTGTTCCAAGGTATCAGCATATGAAGTCTCTCCATACGGGATATATGGGTCAGGCTCAGGGGCAAAGATAAAGAACGGAACACTTCTAAAGGTGTTTTCTTGTATTGCGATTGGCACATCGCCAACAGCATGAACAATGACCTTTTCCAATATTCCATCATTGTTGTAGTCAACATCAAGATATGCCTCATAGAGAACTAAGTCCTTAGAAGCATTATCATCATCGTTTAGGAAATTGCCATAGGAATCAAAATACTTATTGGTGTACTGGTCGTAGCCTGTACGCTTGCGGTCGTCAGCTTCCTTAATGGCTTTATCAACATCTTGAAACACACCCTCTAGCTCTTTGCTTTTCAGGTAGCTTCCTTTGACCATTTTGCGCTGGGCTACAAATTTGCTTTCAGCCAAGGTGTGCCCATCGGGAGTGAAGCGAAGTTCTGACGGACTCATGTTCTCAATAACAGGGTTATTAAAATGAGTCTTTATTTCATCATACTTAATGATAGCTGCAAGCCCATCTATGATAGTCATTTCCTTGATTTCGATTTTCCCCATCTGCTCCAGCTGTAAGAATTGGTCCAGATTGGAACTATCCACCATGACTTCCATTTCATTTCTGGTCTCGTCCCGCTCCCAGTAAACTTTGGCCACTCCCAGGTTAGTAATCAATCCCTCTTTGATGAAAGAATAGAGGAATCTGAAATAGTCATTCTTTTTGTTTATCTGGTACTTCACAATGGACTGTAGCTTTTTGGCTGCTATATCATCCTGTAGTGACTGCCCTTTAATATCGCAAGGGTCGTCGGTGCCAATAAAAACTTCCATGATAGATGGTAACATCCAATCTATGGTGGTCTTAACATCACGGCTAATCCAATCGGATAACTCAGATATTTTTGGAAACTTCTTTCTGAAAAATTCTTTGGGAGCGTCATAGATTTTCTTCCTCCGTATCAAGGACGGCTCTATTGAGCCTTGATAGAATTTCTCCGCAGAATCACGACTTCGCTTGTAAGCAGCCATGATTTTTTCTTTTTCCTTTTTCTTTAGGGTTTTTAGAGACACTTCCTGTCTAGGCTGCTTTATACTGCCTTGCAGAATCTCTAACCCCTCTGTTATCTCCATAGCTCTCCTCCTCTCTACAGTGCACCCCATTTGGCTATCTTGCCAGCTTTTCTATATTTCTTATATTTATGACTCCAACCGCTCTGCACAGGGAAAGCAAAGGTCAATGCCAAGGCATCCGCCATATTCGGGGATTGTACGCCACGGCGCTTCATATCGTCTTTACTTTCCAACTGGTGTTTACCATAGCGATTAACAAAAGCCTCTGGAGCTACCAGCTCGTCAGCTAATGCTTCATTATCAATGCAGCCACCATTAACCAACCACTCTTTCATAGCGAACCACATTTCAGCACGCTTGTTGACGTATTCTTCTTTGTCTGATTTACCACCAAACTGAACAATACGCCAATTATCACGCCCCATATCCTTGCCGGCAGAGTAAATACCTGTACCATAGCCCATATCTATGAACACAGCACTAGCTCCGTATTGGTCTTGGAAACCTGCTATCATTCTGGCTACAGCAAGGTCATTGTCGTTCTTTGTGAGAGTTTTTAAAACATGAGAATATATCCCCTGCCTCATTACAATAGCCAACATATCCTGCCCTGTCCATGCAGGGTCCACACCGATGATTACTGGAGAAAAGGAGTACTGCTTCTTCTCAGGTCGTCTTTCCCTAGCTTCCTGCACCACACCTCTAGGTATCAGCTGATTGGCAGCTGCATCTGGGAACAATCCGCGTACTCTGACCTTTACGAAGTCAGAATCCTCGCCATATTCCGCTACCCATTGGTTAAGTACCTTTTTGTTAGAAATGGCTACCGTTCTGGAATCAATCTGTTTTGTATCCCATGTGCGGTGCTTACTATGGAAGCACTCATAGAACCTGCCAGTATTACGGGTAGGATTCCCGAAAGCACACCAGATTATTTCAGTGTGGGCGTCAGTCATAGCACCCTCGGTAACTTCCCATATATCGTCGATAATGGCGGAAGCCTCGTCGAAGATAACAAGTATCCTTTTGCCCTGGTTATGAAGTCCAGCAAATGCCTCGGGGTTTTCCTTGCTCCAAGGGATAGCGTCTATCCGCCAAGTCTTTTCATGCTCTTTATCAGCAGAAAAGATGGCTGTAGCTGTTATCTCAAACAGCTCACGGCCTATAAACATACGATACCACTTAGACACCTCTGGCCAAGTCTTAGACCTTAGCTGTGTCTCTGTATTGGCTGTAACAATGCCTCTAGTATCCTCATGCGTAGATACAGCCCATAGAACTATCCATGAAACCAAGCAGGAATTATGAGTCACTATGAAGTCGTTAGTCAGATACAAACCATCAGGCTTATCGACTGTAATGCACATTCCATCGGCATTGCCTATTGGCTCAATAGAAGCAATGAACCTCTTGCGGTATCTATCCTCAATATTAGGCTTGTACCTTTCCTTGCGATGTTTTATTGAGAAAGGGTTAAATGGCAAAGTCATTGTTATGCGATAACAAAACCTACAATTTACCCTATTGCGGTTGTCGTCATAGTACCAGCCCTGCTTGTCAGTTGGCTGCAATTGGGCTTTACCACCTAATGAACGAACCAACCACAGGACATCTTCTGCTAACTGCTTGCTGGTGGTGGAATAGAGAATAGAACTTTTTTTGTTTATCTCTCCATCAGTATCAAGCAAGCCGCATAGCAGCTCTTTACGACTAGCAACATCGTTGTATTTGTATTCGTCAGGGATATAACGATTAAAGCTACGGCAGGAAAACACCTTATCTACAAGCAAATGTTTTATGCCTTTTATGTAGTTTCGTTTGTCATCTTTACAGAGCTTAACACTATATCCAAGGGCTTTTAGTTTATTCCTAATTTCTGGATACGGCTTTGTGTAGGTAGGCTGTTCTCTGCTGCCATCTCCTAACCATACCCCTAATAAATAAGGGTGTAGCAAAGTTTCCTTGTGTGGAAATTCTGCTGCACCCTGTATTGGTATCTCCCATTGTTTTGCCCAATGTTGTTCACCATTAGGCTTGTAACCTGATTTGCGAAGCACCCCAGCCTCAACTATTTCCAAAGTGGAAAGAGTTCGCCAGCCTTTACCAGTTCTCCTGTCATTGCGGTTCTTTACGTTCCACAAGTGGCCGCTGGAAACCTCGCAATAGCTATCATCATCAAACGTTACCCTGTAGAAAGGTATGGCTTTATATTTTCTAGTGCCAATTATTTTTACTGGCTTGCCATCAGCCCCAAATACATAGTCACCTACTTTTAAATCGCCCCATCTTTGCTTGCCATTAGGCGTATCAATAATCAGAACATCTGTACTGGCCTTTCCAATCCCATGACCTGATGCCACAGCCAGCCTTATTGCTTCTTCAATATTTATGAGGCCTTTACCTAGCTTTTCAAGTATCTCAATCTGCCAGGCATCGGGACCTTTGTAATTCGCCAATTCATCCTTACCCCAAGGAAAGCAGGAATACACAAATCCTAATGGGTCGTGGGTAAATTGTGCCAAGAACTCTACTAATTCACTTTGTGGATTACTCATGTGCTCACCTCGTAATAATAGGGCTAGTTGGAGTTGCACCAACACACTCTGGAATCGCCCATAAAAAAGGCGGTATGCCATAAAGACACACCGCTAATAAAAGAAAAGGAGGATTATGAAAAACTCAGCCTACTATAAGGCCATTACCTCATAGCAGACATATAAAAAGGCGGTGTTACCCGCCTTAAAAAATGTTAGGTCACTGGCGCACAACAGCAGCCTAACACTCCCTTGCCTTTACATCTATTGTGTTCATCGCTAGGCGCTTGTGAGCGTACTCTATCTGCCTCTGCCTAGCTTCCTGTAACTGATTGCTGATATTTATGTCCTGGGTGATATTCACTTCCTTTGGAGCAAATCCGCCTAGTATCTTTGTCATATCAGCCAACGCAGCTCTCTTTACACTGTCATTCTCAGTGCTTTGAGCTAAGTCTACATACATATCAAATACCTCTGTCATGGACAGACTATATATACCATTTTTAGCCATCTTTGCTTCCTGTATGCTTTCCAAATGTGTCAGGTAGTCAGATACGCCCTTTTCGTCAAGTAGCTTACTCCCCTTAACTCCTAATGCCGTTCTGGAGGTTCCTTTGTAGCCAGCCATTTCTGCTGCCCGTGTGGCGTTCTGTGTTTCGTGATAGTACTTACAAAACAGATACTTCTTATAAGTCAATCCGTAAACTTTTTTAGCTCGCTCTGGTTCAGGCATGACTCCATTTTTCTTTAGGCCATTTACTCCTAGTTCCAAATTCATATCATTTAGCAACGCCACTTAAATCACCTCCTTTGCTTGCTTTCCATTTATCTTTTTGACTTTAGTGTTTTTTATGGAAGCAAAGTTTATAATTTTGCATATTTTGTGCGAGAGGGGGACTCCATAGGGTAAATGACAGGGGTAAATATAGGTAGTCCCTACCCCACCCCCTACCCCCTGTTTTTTATGTGTATATGACATTATTAGAACAACAATTAACTACGCGCCTGGGGGCGAGCGACCGCGCCTACACACGAGCGCGCCACGCCTGCCTACGCGCCTATTACATCCGATAATTGACAGTTATAGGAGGTAAAGAGAAAAGCCCTCTAGCCTAGTCATATCAATGGATTGAATCCGTTCAGCATTGGCAAAATCTACCATTATATTGTTTGACTTTTTGACAGTTTGCAGCAGGTGGACAAAATAGCAGAACATATCCATTAAATTATATAGTGTGTTCTATGCATCTATCTTCCTTTTAAATAAGCTCCAGATTTGCTACTTTGCTTTCATTTCAATAATTTATACTTTTGAATTAACAATAATGAATATCCTTGTCTATCAGATTAAAAAGGAATAGATTTTCGGATAGTTTGTTTAGATAGCCCAAAAGATTCTCTATGATGTCACCGGCAATGCTCAAACTTCTCTATGATGTCATTGATAATAGCAGGACTTTAATGCAATATCACTAACAGTGCTTTACTATGATACTGATGATATATATCAATGATAGTAATATCTTTACACTGATATATCCTTACTATATATCTATACTTCTTTATAGACTTTATAGCACTGTACTATGTATCTGGCTTTATATGCTATCTTATGCCCTGGTATCTATCTTTTATATCTACTTATGTACCTTTATGATGATATATAGGCACGAACATATATACTCTATGCATTTACCTATGCTTTCATCTGGCACTTGCTTTCAGCTCTCCATACCTTTTATGGCTCCAATGCTGCTTTACTTCTATATGATATACATAGCTTTTGTGAGCTGGCTCAAGTGCTTTCCTTTGTCACATACGCATGTAAGCACATACACGCATATACTATATAGTCTTTATATATGCTTTCATGCCCCAGATGGCACTATATTTCTAAGTCATTATACAAATTATTTGATAGTTTTTGTATTAAGTCGGGATATTTTTTATCTTTGTTCTATTTATACAGCAAAAATCATTAAATTTGTACAATGAATTATTTGTAAAAGGACAAAAGAAAAGGCCTGGCACACTCTCCAGACCTTTGCATATACTATATCACTATACAAATATTATACCTTAAAATAGCTTTTTTGTCTATACTTTTGTGTTCTTTTTTTATGTTTTTATATATCCATCAATCCTTTGCTACATCTGACTTTGTAGCTATGCAGGTAAAAACGAACATCAAAATATTTTCAAAAAAGCATTGACAAGTCAAAAATACCGTGCTACTATGTAATCAAGATAAACAATATAGCTTATAAATCAGCTTTAAAGTTTATTTTATAGGCTTGTAGGCCTCCATCTGGGAGGCAGAAAGGATGGTATAAAATGGAAAAAAGATTTGAATTTGAATGCCGTACAGAGTGGTACGGCAACAATTACCATACCACAACCCTAGTCTATGACTGGGCAAAAGCATATCCCGGAGGTTGGGCCGGGCCTTACTTCGATAACCCGGCCATTATAAAGGCCGAAACGGTCGAGGGTGAGACATGGTCTGACGAAATGTCAGACTTTATCAAGTCTGTAGGTGCTACAGATATTGAGGAGGAGACGGAAAGGATGAGTTATCATGGATAAGAAAGTAGAAGTATTCGGCTTTTGGTGGCAGGTTTGGGAGGCTTTGGACGAGGAAAGCAAAGAGGCTTGCCGTAAAGAGCTAAAAGAAGATTATGAAAACGCTTTAGAGAGTATCAAAGAAGGACACTATGACGGCCCGGATACCTCTAGCATAGAGGATTATATAATTGGGACTGTATCTCATTATGTAGGTGAGCTATGCGGCCCCCAGGAAGAAAACGGCAAAATGATTTGTACCGGTCCATGTGCAGACGAACTCCCAGACTACGACGAGGACGGGGAAGCACTTTGCACAAAAGCAAATTTTCTATGGGTGCTTGACATCGAATAAAAAGATACAATCAAAAAGGCCTGCCGTTTGGCAGGTCTTTTCTTATGCCTTTTTTATTGTACCGGTTCTGGTGCTACTTCTCATCTTTCACTAACTCCAGGCGGTAGCCGTATTTTTCAAAGATACTTGCTGCTTCTAAAAGTCGTATAGTACCGTCATTTATTTTTCTGCCTAGAGTTTGTGGCGTGCAGCCCTCCACCTCTGCAATGGCAGCATTAGTATTTTCTGAGTCTATCAAAAATTTCTGCCACATTTTTTTAAACTCTTTTTTATCCATTTTCAACACCTCCATACAAATTATATCAAAAATTTTCTACTTACTCAATAAGCAAAAAAACTTATTTTATAATAAAAAATGCTTGACAAGTCAAAAATACCGTGCTACTATGTAATCAAAATAAGCGTTATTGCTTATTGAAACAGCAATTTTATTTAGGAGGTTTTCAAAATGACTAAAGATTATTTCAAAAGAGTAGTGGCCACTGACATTATCACTAAAGCTATGCAAGTAGCTACAGCAAGAGACGAGCTCACACAAAAAGCATACGCTGAACGTCTGGTAGGGCAAATAATAACTTACTGCCAGGCTAATAATTTAACACCGGAACAATTGCTTGACACTGTACTTGAGGAGGTGAAAGCATGAAAACAGTAAAAAAGATTATAGACTACATATTTGTAGCGGTTAGCGTGTATTTCATTATCCTGGTACTGTGTGCAGGTTAAGGACAAATAAACAAAATTGATTTAGGAGGGTTTAAAAATGAAATTACAGTATTTCAAAGATGTTCAGAATGTAAAGGAATTAAAAAAGGCTTACCACAAGCTGGTACTTAAAAACCACCCAGACAAAGGCGGTGACCATGAAGTTATGGTTGCAATTGTCCTAGAGTATGAATGGGCTTTGGCTCACCTATTCGACGAGGACGGCAACCGCAAGGGAGGCAAGCAGGGAGGAGCTAAAGCCAATACCTGCTATGACTTCCAGTCTGACGAGTTCAGAACAGCCCTTGACAAGTTAATGAAGCTGGACGGGCTGGAATTGGAGGTTTGCGGCGATTGGATCTGGATAAGTGGTAACACTTTCCAGAACAAAACCGCAATCAAGGAAGTTGGCTGCCGCTGGGCTTCTAAAAAGAAGCTGTGGTATTGGAGGCCTGCCGATTATGTCAAGACTACTAGAAAAACCCTTGACATGGACCAGATTAGAAATTTGCATGGAAGTGAGGTTTTCACCTCCAAAGGCCGTAAAGCATTAACCGCATGATAGATTTTATCTAGCCTACCAGATACCCGCCATCTGGTAGGACTGATAAAGGCTATCAGCCTAAATCAAAGGAGGTTTTACACCATGACAAAAGAACAAGAAAAATTACAAGTCCGTATCCGTGAGTATAAAAAGTCCCTGGATATGGTCGAGCCTGTAAAGGCTATCGTAAAGGCCTTTGACGGCAAGTGCTATAATTGCAGGTTTGGCAAGGCTTTTGCCGATATTGGCTGCTATGAAGATAAATCCAATTACAGTGATTGGATTACAATCCGCCGTCGTGATGGAATATACAACGACTCTGCCGCAACAATTTTTTCTATAAGGCTGTCAGATATGTTGGACGGCAAGAGAATCAATGCTGAAAAAATCATTGCTAACATTGACGAGCGTGTCGAGAGTAGACACAAAACGATTTTTCGCCTGGAATATGAATTGAAGTCAGTGGAGGGTGTAATTGAATATCTCAATCAGAAAATTACAGAGATAAACAATATCGTGGGTAGTTTATCATGTGAATGTATAGAGGCTTATTCCAGCAAGTTTGAAAAACTTTCATATAGGTTGAAGTGATGGTTGCAATAGGGGTGGTGATTTGCCACCCCATTGTGATATGATGTAATAAAATGTGGAGGTACTAAAAAATGAATATAAAACTATATGATACGACGATTAGAGAAGTATTAGTTTCAGGTAGGCAATTTCTGATTCCGAGGTTTCAAAGGGAATATTCATGGGATAAGAAGAATTATAAAGAGTTTTTGGAAGATATGTTGAGTTGTTTATCTATAAAGGATGGAAAGGTCGTTAATAGTCAATATTTCTTGGGAACTATGTTATTTATAGGTGACTATGCCGAAGGGACTGATAAGGAGATACAAGTAGTTGATGGGCAACAACGATTGACTACAATTACAATACTTTTTTCTGCTCTTTCGGATAGATTTCGCCAGCTTGGTGAAGAAAAACTTAGTAAGCAGCTGTTTAGATATATAATGACTGAAGATGATAATGGAGAGCCTGTGCGTATTCTAAAAAGTCAATCACATTATCCGTTCTTTTCGTATTATATACAAGATAGAGAGAAGAATTATCTTCAAGAAGCGGTGGGTGAGGAAGAATGCCGTATGGAAGAAGCGTATAAGTTTTTTTATGAACAATTAGAAGAAAAAAATATTAGGAAATATTTGACAAAATGGTGTGGTAGGGAAGATGTATATTCGTCGCAGTATGTAGAAATATTAAAAGCAATAAGAGATCAAGTTCTTCAAACAATATTCGTGTCAATATCTACAACAGATAAAGAACAAGCTAATATGATTTTTGAAATCTTAAACGCAAAAGGGAAGAGACAACAAAATTAACATTTTTTTGGGGGCTTCAAAATAAAAACAACCCCTCTCTGGAATAGAGAGGGGTTTTATTGTGCGGTTAATTATGTCCGAGCCAACGCCTGGCACGTCTAAAACCTTTATTTTCTGCCTCTTGTACCGTCATTACATAACATTCACCCAGCTTTTTATTTATAACGCATTTGTCATATTGCTGGTCAAATGGCAAATGGTATATTTTCTCATTAGTCGAGAGATTTATGTTACATTTTACCATTGGGTACTTCTCTAAGGGCTGAACAATACATTGTATGTTTAGGCATTTGGCAAATTCTTTTGCCATATCGCTATATGGCACTGTTGAAACAAACACAGGCTTTATAGTTTTTTTACATTCTGGATGCTTTATTTTGTACATTAAAGCCGTACCGCATAATTGGTTGATGTATTTCTCACGAATAACTTTGTTCTTCTTATTCGACCAGCATTTACATTGCACTATGAGAACTTCTTTGTCATTGGTACAAATCAAATCTCTTCCTAAATCCTCTAAGCCTTTTTCTATGCCTACAAACTCAACCTTATATCCCTTAGTTTCGTACATATAGCCTATAAAACGCTCATACTCGGTGCCTATTTCCTGGTTTGATTTATGCCGGGTGCAGTATCTCTTAAGGGCAAGCTGATATTTTTCTGTACTCCGCAATCTCATATACTCATCAGGTGTTAGCCAGAATCCAGCAGAATCATTTTCTGCAAAGTTTGCATTTATATAGTCGTGGACTGGTGTTATCGCTTCTTCCTCAATATCTTCAAGCCACGGCAAAAGCTTTTTTAAATGCAGCAGCTCCCATTTATATGCGTGATTTTCTACAATGAGTATTCTTTTTTCTCCTCTAATCTTCTTGACTTCATCAGCAGCCTTTACCGCTGGCCTGTCTTTATATCTAAGATTATTTTCAATTGCAAGGTCTTTGGCATTTTCATAATCTGCTATTATTGTAGCAAGCACTGGAAAATCTTTTATAGCTGCTGTTTTTGCAGCCGTGAGCAAATTCCGTTCTTCCTCTATATCTGCAATCTTCTTTTTGTTCTCTTCCTTTATCAGATTGGCTTCTCTGTTTGCTAAAAACAATATCTGTTCTTTTGCTCTTTTAGTTTCATCTTTTATTTTTCTAGCGTCCACGACCGCTTGATAATAACAGTCTTCCCCTTTTTTTATTAAATCTTGTTTTTTCAGGTGTCCTTCTCGCCATCTCTCTTTGTCGTTGTGCATAACGATACAAGCTACAACCAACACCGCTATAATAAAATATGTCATATCACATTTCCTTGTTCAATAATACCAACACTAGCATAACTAGCAATTAATTAACTTTAAATTATTTGTTGAAAATTCGCAATGATTGTTAAGAAAAACGCAATCATAATTCTGTTTTTTACAATCTTTAAGTTTTAGGGAAAATTTTCCTTGACACTTTCCCTATGTTTTCTTATAATGTTTGTGTAACCACGCAACAGGAGGTGAAAAACATGGTTGCAAAAACAGGTAAACCACCTGCAAGAAGTCCTAGAGAGGTTCAAACTAGAATCAGAATGACTAAAAAAGAGGCTGATATGTTGGAGGAATGTGCAAAACATTTCAATACAACAAAAACCGAAATCGTCATTCGGGGAATACAGCAGGTATATACCAGTATAAACGAGTAGCATATTGCCCCTGTTCCCCAACAAAAGACAATATGCTACAATCCATCCACGAGGCTATGCCTCTTGAAATTATTGTATCATAAGGTATAGCCTTTTTTCAATGAAAAGAGGTTAAATCATGCAGAAAAATTTAAAAATTTTTAGTAGTGATGTTTTCGGCAATCTAAGAACCTGGGACAATAACGGCAAGATTATGTTTGTCGCAAGTGATGTTGCTAAAATGCTAGGGTATGCACGGCCAGCAGATGCTGTTTCTGCACATTGCAGGTGTACTGTAAAACACCGCATACCTCATCCACAGGGCAAAGGTACACTAGAGGTAAACTTTATTCCAGAGGGCGATGTGTACAGGCTTATCACTCATTCAAAACTGCCAGCAGCAGAGAAGTTTGAGAGCTGGGTATTTGATGAAGTCCTGCCATCTATCCGCAAGACTGGGAGCTACACCGCAAAGCCATTGGACGAATCCAAGACCAAGCGGTTAGCAATCATGGAACGCAATGCAAAAGTCCGTGAAGCAGCACTCTGGGCAAAGCTGGCAGAGGGTTCAAGCGGTACATATCAGCAAGTTTGCAAGGCCTATGCTGCTAACACTTTGGCTGAAAAGGATGTTGTTACCCTGCCAAAAGCTGAGGAAAAGACCTACACCGCTACTGAGATTGGCAATATGCTTAATGTGTCGGCTCATAAAATCGGCAGACTTGCTAATGTTCACAAGCTGAAAACAGCAGAATACGGCTCCTGGTATCACGACAAGGCCAAGCACTCAAACAAAGAGGTTGAGTCGTTCCGGTACAATGCCAAGGCTATTGAGAAATTTCGTCAGATACTCCATTGTGTCAGCACTGACAGCGAAACAGCTGACCTTGTAGGCGATATTACATTAATCACAGAATAATTGTACAGCCCCTACCTTGATTGGTGGGGGCTGTTTTTTTAGTGTATGTGGGCCAATTCATACTTGACCGACTTCAAAAGTTTGTTAATCAGTGGGCAATCTGGCATAATAGCTTTCATTTCCTCGTAGAAGCTCGCTGTTGCGGTTTCCCACTCTTTCCATACATTCACTAGGGCACTTGCCTTTTCGTGCCTTACATGGCGTTCTAGTGGTCGAACAGGCATACAGATATGTTTGTCAGGCTCGATTGTGAGGTTTGCGGGCTGTACTTCCTCGCCATATTCGCTCACAATGTACAAAAGTGTATTCTGATGTGCAATGCACTCTTGAATGTAGTGGGCTGAATGAGTCCTTGACTGCTTCTTACAGTCTAGCAGCATATATGTAGTGCTTAACTTGCTGTGTAGCATTATCCCCTCCAGCTGATGAGCAAGAATCCTTTGCCAAGCCTCTTTGATTTCTGCTTTCATGTTATCACCCCTTATGCAATCTTTGTCACGATAACATCAGCATTGTTCAAGATACCAGCTGCACCGATGTATTTTACATTCAGCTTTGCGGTTCTGCCTGCCGTGGTGCTCCCAACTGCTACAAGAGTAGAAAAAGCTATTGCCTGTGGTGCCCCTGCTGCGGTGGTGGCAACACTGGAAGCTCTGTTGACTGCTGTATCATTGGCATACAGCTGGGCTCCAATTGTCCCTGCGGCGGTGCTACTGCCATAGGCGGTAAAGTCTACACGGTATATACCTGGTCTATTCAGTCTGATAGTTGCATTGTCACTGTCCAAGACTGCTGTTAAACCAGTCTGAATGTTGATATTTGCGAATGTAAGGTCTGTATTCGCTGTTACTGTTAATGTCTGGGAATTTGCTTCTAACATGAAAATCACTCCTTTTTCGTGACGTCAGGAAAATGGTATAGGGTGTCGCATTTCACTACACCCCTACAATAGAAAAACAGGAACACCGCACTTTAGCAATGTTCCTGCCTTTAGTTTGGTGCGGATATGCACTCTTAGATGATAGTTGTACCAGCATTGTAGCTAGTAGCGTAAGGGCTAGACACAATGTAAGCTGGTTGTGGAGTAGGCCTCAAAGCCCCGATAAGGGACTGAGTCTGTGCATGGTTGCCCAGAGTCAACTGAGCTGCCTGCAAGTCACTTCTCAGCTGTGCAATGGTGTTATCCTTTGCTGTAGCCTCCATCTGACACAAGCGGTCAAGAATCTTCTGGGTATTGGCCGTAGCATTGGTAGTGATGTCGCAAGTATTCTTGCTCATCTCATAACGAACATTGTCAATATTGCGGTTAGTCTCGCAGCCATTGTGTTATCGTATAAGCTCTTTATCTTATACATCTTATAGTTTCCTATAAGTTCAGACTATATCTTCATCCTAAAAAATATAGGAGTCGGGCACTCGTGTCGAGATTATTGGTTTCCGTCCTCACTCGTTAGTCGTTGAGCCTTCTGCGGTACTGTTATCGGATTTCCCGCAGCTTGGTTGCTGATTGTCGTATTTACAAATATGTCCTAAAACTGGCTTTCCAGCTTTTATATTACGAATAATTTTTTCTGAGTATGTTCCTAAATAAATTGCCGCTGCTTTTACTGATGGGAATCTCTTATCGTCTATTAGTACAGCTTTCGAACAAGTTGTATGCTTGGTAAAATTCTTAGCTTTTTCACCCTCGTAATAGCAAGGATTTCCCATTGTATCATAGCCTCTTTTTACCCATCTATATATGGAAATATCCCATATCCCTAACGCCTTAGCAGCACTTTTTACACCATCATATCGTTTACCGTTTATAATAACAGGTTTTGTTTTTGCTTTAGCAGTTTTTTTAGCCACATCAGGATTACGCATAGGATTATTTTGTTTCATGCGATTCCTTTGAATTTCTGACTTCATAGCATTATGTATTGAATATTGATAACGCTTTTCATCATTCCACCATGAAGTCGTACCTCCATGACCACCTTTGTCTATATTGCATATACACTGTCCTTTTGCCTTTAATTTTAGTATATATTCATATTCGAACTTAAATGCTTCTTCTTCAGTAAGAAATTCTTTTACAATCCTGCTATCAGTTGGATATTTTTTGATGTAATCATTAAATCTTTCATTATGTTTTCTGACTTTATATCGTCTATGTGTGCCTTTTCCAACATAGAATATTTCTTTATTTTCAGTATTAAACCATTCGTAAACATAAAACATATTACATTTGCCCCCTCAGTATATCGATATTTCTGTTAACTATACATTGCTAATTATACATCAATATAGCTATTTGAGCAAAAATGTAAACTTAGATTTTCCAGCAATTCACCCGATTGCCAGTGCATATTACTATGCACAAGTGCCTACTGCATTAAGATTTGTCAATTCAATCTTTGTGCAGAAATTCTTTAAGGCCTCAAAGAATTTCATCAAGCACTGCTGGGCATTAAAGCCAACCTGCGCAATAGCCTCACCGAGTCTCTGCCCCTGGCCAACAATGGTATTGGTAGCACCATTGATAAGGCGGGCATTTTCATAGCCGGTATCACACAATCCACGCTCTACACCTCTGATGTCGTTCTGCAACTGATTGAAGTTAAAGCCGTTGGTAATATCTGCCTGGGTAGCATAGTTAGCCATTGCTGCCTGTGCTCCTGCATTGCCCCAGCCGCCAAAGCCGTTGCCACCCCAGAAAAAAATCATAAGAAGAATAATCCACCAACCGCCGTTGCCCATACAATTGTTGTTATCTCCATCACGATTAATCAGGCCTCCTAAGATGTTGCCAATCAAAGATTCGTCCATTTCTATCACTCCTTTTATAAGATTTTATTTATTTCAGTGGCCACTGAATCAAAGTCATTTATGCCAAATCTGCCTGCCATTGCTCTGGCCTTTGGCAGCATATCATGTATCATATGTCGCTTATCAGGCGACATATGTTGTATCATGGTCATAACCTGCTGTTTTGGGTCTTTGACATTATTTAGAAACTGCTGTAGGTTCCCCTGCTGGTTCATTTGTCTTTGCTTGAATATTGGATTCATCAGCCCTCATTCCTTTCAATAGCTCTACTATGTCAGCCAGATTACTCTCCAAGCTCTGTACACGCTCCTCTACTGTCGGGGGCTGCTTCGGCATATTCTCCGGTGTCAGCTCTTGAAAAGTGTACGGCTGTATGCATTTCTGCCCATTTACAATGCTTGCTATATAAAATATAGGCTCATTCTTCATCATAAACATCATCTGTGAGCCGTCCATCGGCAGAAGTGCCCGCTGTACATCTTGATAGCTGTTCACCATGAGCCATTGCCCAGGTGCCTGCTGTTGCTGTGTATATCCGTACATCTCTATCACCTCTACCCTTATTATGCCACGATTCTTCGCCTGGCAAGGGTGTAGTAATGATGTAGTATCAGCACAAAAAAGGCATAAAAAATGTCTTGCCGGTATCAGCAAGACATTTAGTTTACTTTCTTTGACACAGCTCCCTCAGCCTTTTGATAGCTTCCTGGGAGTTGATTTTCTTATTCTTGTAATCATTAAGAATCTTTGTGCGTTCACTCGCCTGTTCTTTTGCTTTATCTTTCATATGTCCCTCCCCTTTCTACAGCCTCTGAACCTACATAGTACAAGTTTCCATTAGAAGTATATCTAGGGCAGATTCCTACACTATACTCACCTATATATGATCCCCAAGCTTCGATAATTATGTACTGTATCTTAGTTTCCTCGTCAGTGTAAATTGTAATCTTTTTGTTACCACCAATATTGGAAGCATATGCTGTTCCTAGCATACCAACTATAATGCCAATTAATGCACCGATAATTAAATTTTTCATGATTTTCGCCCCTTATTCCAAACACGATTCCATGCACAAGGCACCTCATAAAGCCCACAAGTCATATAGCCCTGTTCTGGTACAAAAAATCTTTTCCCCTTAAAGGGACAACTCTTACAATCCTTTTGCTGGCAACAAAATCCAAATATCAAGTTCGCTGCTTTTATAGCTTCTTCATGTGTAATCATGACTCCTCCTGCTCTAGCCACTGCTTAACACCTTCTTCACAAGTGCCTTTTGCTTTGCAAGCCTTGCCACGGCTAGTACCATGTATGCAATGTTGGCAGACAAAGTCAGCATTGGGTATTCCAACAACAGCAAATGCCAGTGACTCATTATTTAACAACTTAAACCATTCCGTAAGACTAGCGATAGCCTTTTCTCTATTTGTCAATGATACTCAAACCTCCTTTTCATCGCCCTTTAACATCAACAACTTTCTCGCCCTCAAATCAGTCAGTCCCATGAACAAATTGGCCAGGCATTGTATTCCTATAGCTAGCTCAATATGTATATCACCAATCAGTAGAATTGCTAGACCGCCTACTAAAGAAGCATACATTTCATAGCTCTTAGCCAAACTCTGCCATATCGTTAAATCCTGGCCCTTAATAGTATTATTGATAGCATTTTGCATAACGCATACCCATAATGTTGTTGATATAGCGTTTGTCACAGCCATGCCGATGTATCTCATAGCAGCCATTTCCATGCCGGCACAAGATACAACTACAAATAGCAAAATGTCTGTTACTATGATGAATGTAAAATGCTTATCATACCACCTCAAGAACCTCTCTTTTGTGATAGATGTATTTACGACAGCTGCCAGACCAACTGCTAACATATTTGAAACTGCGAGTACATTTGGATTTACAAGTTGTATGAAATACACTTGAATTATTGGCGTTGTCATTGCCATAGCAAAAGAGAAAATGATTGGGCCGACCAACAACCATCTTCTTTGCTTACTGTTCATTTATTGCTACCAGCATCATTTTCTTAGTCAACTCTACAGCCTCCTCTTGTGTCCTGCAAACAATTTTAAGCCTATACCTTTTATAATCTGCATCAGAACCATGCCAATCAAATTTTAAAGACATGCGAGACTCAACATAATTTATGCATGGGATAAAATATGCTTCGCCCTCTTGGGGTTTCCAAGGCCGTTTAATGCCTATTGCACCTATTAAGAGATGCTCGAGCACTTCACTCATACACTTTTCCCAGAGTATTTCATCTTTTGAACGTTCCATCTCTCTTTGCAATTGCTTATTATTTCATCTGCTACTGTAATGGCTTCCTCAGCGGTCTTAAATACAACTCCCCTTTGGTAATGCAACTGGTCACACTCAAAATTGAACCATTTCCATATACTATATTTTTTATCTGTTGTAACATCTGGAACATAGTAAATTTCACCATTATCAGGTTTCCAGGGTAGCTTAATAACTTCATTTTCTCCAATCAACAAGCTGTTTAGCGTAGCAGTAATTTCAAGATACCAATCTTTACTTTCAAAATTTCTTTTTGTTTCTAATCCCGTATCGGTAAGCCTAAAATAATGCTCATCACCATCAATACAAAACACTTCTTCCAGCTCTAAACCGAGAGCCTTAGCAACTTCCGCAATACAATTCTTTCTCATTTCTGTTCCTGCTACTAAAAACATAGACAAAAGTGTATATGTCTTAGAAAAATTCCTTGTTCATCGTGCTCGCTCTCGCCGTCCCAAAGGGGCAAGCTACTAGCGTTTGTGTAGCACTCCAAAGGCGTTGGCAATACACTCCTTGTTTTAAACAAGGAGGCAAGCCTGTTCCCGACTAGCCATCGGTACATATATCGAAACTTTTGTTATTAAGCTACCCGATATTCTTTAGCATCCCGCAAATTAAGCGAAGCATTGTAATCTCTATCCGCTGTATAGTCACATTTTGGACAAGCATACATTCTGTCTTTGAGTTTCAAACCTTTATGTATATGTCCACAAGTGTGACAGGTTTTAGAACTTGGATAGAATCTGTCAACTTCCCGAAGTTCAATCCCTATTATTTCTGCTTTGCGTTTTAGCTTGGCTAACAGATGATTAAATCTCTGTGCCGCTATCGCTTTTGCTAGATGCCGATTCTTCATCATACCTTTAACATTCAAATCTTCCACCGTAATGAAGCGTGGTTTTTGCTTCACTATTTCGTGAACCGTTTTGTTTTCATAATCCTCTCGGATTGTTGTTATATGATGATGAATTTTCTGTACCTTTAGCTTTTGCTTGTCTATATTTGCAGAGGCAGTAGCAGTTATACCACCTTTCTTTTTTCTAAACTCATATTTACGGCTAAGTCGCCTCTGCTCTCTACGAAGCCGTTTCTCCAGTCGTTTGACCTTTGAACTCTTATTAATATTTTTAAATGTATTACCATTACTCACTATTGCTAAATATTTGACCCCTAAATCTATTCCTATACCATCTGTTTCCGTATGATACGAAGCTTCTAAATCCTTGTTATACTTGGATTTTTCATCAATATCAACCACAACAGAAACATAAAACCTGCCAGCTTTGCAGGAAACTGTACCGTTAGTAACTTTAGCACCTACAGGCAGATAGCCAAATTCTTTAAGCCTTACCTGCTTCAACGTAGGTATCATCAGTTTATGACGCCATATCCTCCAATCACCCTTGTTATTCTTGGGAAAATATAGCTTCACATCCTGATTGGATTTCTTTTTGAATCGTGGAAAGCCTGCCAGACCATCGAAAAATCTCTTAAAAGCATTTTCGGCATTTACTAATGATTTCTTACGAGCCTTAGAACCACACTCACCTATCCACGGCAGTTTTAGCTTTAGATTATGATTTACATATTTGTCAAAGTCTTTAGCAGTTACAAAATGCTTTTGTCGGCTATCCAGTAAGCCGCGTTGATACATCTTGTATAACTTACGATTGTAAGCAATATACTGATTATATAGAAATCTGGCTATGCCGATTGAGCGAACGATTTTTTCTTTCTGCTCTTTATTCGGTGCTATTTCCGTCTTGAATGCCTTTAGCAATATTTTCATCCCCTTCTATCTGCTTTTTGTATTTACGCAGTCCATACAGTCTGCATGAAAATTCATGGAGTATACTTACAATGTCCTGTACAAGCTCTTCATGTGGTGACAGCTTCTCGTTTTTAACGACTACTATCTCAACATTGAACTTGTTGCAGAATTTCTCAAACCAGTCAAAACCAAATCTCACAAACCTGTCTTTGTGAGCTACCAGTATCATTTTTATCTTGTTTTCCATGACTTCAACCAGAAGCTGATTCCATTTCTTGCGATTATAGTTTAATCCACTGCCATAATCACGAATAATTTCATCGGCAATAAGCCCCTTGGCATTTGCATAGGTTTGCAAAAAATCAACTTGATTCTCTAAATCATCAGATTGGTTTCTGGTTGACACCCTGGTATAAATTACAATCTTGCGAAAATCGGCGTCTTTTCCTATTCCCTTAAATTGCAAATATTGGTCGTAAGTATAATATCTTCGATTAGTCAGGGTTCTATTTGCTATAAGAGTTTTTTCTCTATCCCAGCGTTGTAGTGTCTTTACTGAAACGTTGAGCAATTTGGCAAACTCTTTTGGCTTGTAATTAGTGATATTTAATGTGTTCATGTCTAAAATCCTCCATAAACATATTATACCACTAATATACACTTTTATCTATATAATCAGTTACTTAATATTTCATCCTTTTTTTCAGGAAACAATCTGTGCTTAGTATTATAACGGCTCTTGTCGAGCACCAGCTGTCTAGCCTGCATATTAGCAGTGTTTATTACTACTGGTGCCATCAGGTTAGCTGTCATATTCTCAACCTTGCCACCAGGAATCGTAAGCAGTGTATAAACTAACATATCTTCTTCACGCTTAAGCTCAAGCTTGTTTTGATTTTCATCATCAAGCTCAAATTCATAATCAGGGAAGAACACAAACGGCATTGTCATCAAGAATGCCAAATCCGATGTCGTAAGCGATTGTAAAAATACATAAGGACTCTCGTCATCATAAGG
>OIZA01000064.1_pt1 | contig 66443 bp, 62 predicted proteins | sample 1588381 | NCBI WGS metagenome assembly OIZA01 (sample SAMN03283277) | human gut metagenome | biome: human-associated habitat; material: feces | host: Homo sapiens | place: Peru | collected 2012 | reverse complement strand
CGGAGGGCGGGCTTGGCGATCATGGTCACACGGGCGGTCATCCGGCTCACTTCCTTTCCTCAAAACTCACTGGGCGCTATTATAGCGGCTGGATGGCCGGAACGCAATTGTGGGTTTTGTGGAAAAGCGGAGGCGGAGGGGAGGAAAATTCGGAGAGGTAAACGATTTTCATGGGAGGGACTTCCAAATAAATACCAAGCCATCACAACGCCTGATAGCCGGAAACGGAAATAAAAATAGCGGAGGGAAAAAGAGCAGGGAGCCAGACGGCTCCCTGCTTGTGCTTAAATGGAGACTGTGTTCCCAATTGGAACAAACCGACTGAAAGATTCGATGGAGAAGGCTTGAATCTTCTTTATAGAACCGTCCTGGTTATCAATCAGGAGACTTACTTTGAAGGTGGTTCCTTCCGTCAAATCCTCTACGGAAAAATACATCAATCCTTCATATTGGCCAAGCTCATTATATGTTGCGATGACGACCATGGTATCGCCCTTTGAGCAGATGTTTTCGATTTTGAGCGAGATTAGGAACTTGTCATCTGGGATAGAATCCAGTGTGTTTCCGGACAGGTCCGTGGCGACCAAGGAAGAGAGGCGGTATTCGTTATCTTTGCGGATGGCGTCTGGAATAATATCGGTCAGGTACGGAGCATTGTCGGCGATTGCAGGGCTCTGTGCCCATAATTTTAATCGCGTTTTTGGAGTTTGGTTCTGTTGGATCCACTCATTGATCTGTGCAACGACAGTACCGTCGCTGTATGCTTCGGGGGACACTGGGATTTCTTCTGTTGTATGCTGAATGCCTGTGTTTTGGACATACAAGCAATTGACCCGTGTATCCTCGGACTCATAATAACCAATGACAGCGTAAGTCGGCTCGTTGCTGCCGTTTGTTACGTTCCCTGCATTGAGAACGTTTTTAATGTCTGTGCGTTCGTACACAGACGCGCAAATGCCCGCGGTACGATATTCGCCATGAATATTTCCGACGTTAATACAATTATAGATACCGCTGTCATCGTGGAAATTCCCAACGATCCCGGCAACATCTGATGATCCGGAAGTGATCACGTCGCCATAGTTGATACAGTTTTTTATGATGGAATAATTCCATCCGAGACCGGCAATTCCCCCGACTTGAGAGCTGTAGCCACCGATATTTCCGTAGTTCGCGCAGGAGTCGACGGTGGTTCCATTGGCGGGCTGCCCGATGATCCCGCCCAAGCGAATGGTGTCATTTGAGTCTACAGCGTCCTTGTTTGTGTTTGCAATGTCAGCGTGGTTGGCACAGTTCGAAATAATGATTTGATTGTTGTCCCGTCCAGCACCGTAGGACATTCCGACCAGGCCGCCGTTGTAATACCCGGTTACCCGCATGATACCGCTGAACTGGCAATTGTCAATGAGAACAGTTTTATCCGTAGAATTGTTGATCCGCCCGACAATACTTCCGCATTGGTTGACACCGAGAAGATATGACTTCTCAATTCTGATGTTTTTGATGGTTGCACTGATGGAGATTTGGCTGAAAAGCCCCTGATAGTCTTCGTCTTTGTTGGTATATAATCCGTAGATAGTGTGGTTCCCTCCGTCAATATTGGAGTTGAACCGATTGGGGATCCAAATATTGCTGGGAGCCTGGTTTTCCCAGTTAGAAAAATTGGAAACATCATTTAAATAAATATCATTTTTGATGACGTAGTATAAATCCGTTTCCCATCCTCCAACCAATGCAAGCTGTGCACCGTTGGTTATTATATACGGATCGTCTTTCGTGCCGCTGCCGCCGGAATACTGGCTTGCAACAGACCCATCCCAGATCTCAATGGAGTCGTCTGCAAGTGCGGAGGGGGTGCAGGATACAAAAAGACCTACAAGAATGGTGAAAATAGTAAAATATCTCAAAATTCGACCTTTGCTCATAGATGCTACCTCCCGTATGTAATCCAGTTACTGTTCGGAATCTCAAGGCGGGACCCTTTTGGGTAGGGATTGCTTCCTGTTTCCGCAAGGGAAACAAACCAAGGCTGGCGGTATTTTTCTGGTGGTAAAGATACTCTTGCGATGCAGCGCTAAGGCGCCTTATTAAATTATCATATCATTCATATTTTGAAAATTCAAGTAGTTCTCTCCTTTTCCACTGACATTAAAAAGATGTCCGGGGTATTTTCCTAGGGACTTCTGAAAACGCTGTCCAGCCAGAAAACACAGCTTGATTTTCCGCATGGTTTTCCACTCAAAAGCAAGAAGGAAGCACATCCTCCACGGTTTTCCACGGGGGATGTGCTTCCGGTTTCTTTTTTAGAAGAGTTCTATATTCTGGACTTTCTGGCAGAGAGTCGAGGCTTACTTCCCGCTCTCCTCCACGGCGACGGCCACGGCGACCGTGGCGCCGACCATGGGGTTGTTGCCCATGCCCAAAAAGCCCATCATTTCCACGTGGGCAGGCACGGAGCTGGAGCCGGCGAACTGCGCGTCGCTGTGCATGCGACCCATGGTGTCGGTCATGCCGTAGGAGGCGGGGCCGGCGGCCATGTTGTCCGGATGCAGCGTGCGGCCGGTGCCGCCGCCGGAGGCCACGGAGAAGTACTTCTTGCCCTGCTCGATGCACTCCTTCTTGTAAGTGCCGGCCACAGGATGCTGGAAGCGGGTGGGGTTGGTGGAGTTGCCGGTGATGGACACATCCACGCCCTCGTGGTGCATGATGGCCACGCCCTCGCGCACGTCGTCAGCGCCGTAGCAGCGGACGTCGGCGCGCTCGCCTTCGGAGTAGCGCACCTCGCGCACGATCTTCAGCTCGCCGGTGTAGTAGTCGAACTGGGTCTGCACATAGGTGAAGCCGTTGATGCGGCTGATGATCTGGGCGGCATCCTTGCCAAGGCCGTTGAGGATCACGCGCAGCGGCTCCTTGCGCGCCTTGTTGGCGTTCTTCACGATGCCGATAGCGCCCTCGGCGGCGGCGAAGGACTCGTGGCCGGCCAGGAAAGCAAAGCACTTGCTCTCCTCGCTGAGGAGCATAGCGCCCAGATTGCCGTGACCCAGACCCACCTTGCGGTCTTCGGCCACGGAGCCGTCGATGCAGAAGGACTGCAGACCCACGCCGATCATCTTGGCGGCCTCGGCAGCGGTCTTCACGCCGGCCTTCAGGGCGATAGCCGCGCCCACGGTGTAGGCCCAGCAGGCGTTTTCAAAGCAGATGGGCTGGATGCTCTTCACGATCTCATAGGGGTCAAAGCCCTTGGCCTGGCAGATCTCGCGGCACTCCTCCACGGAGCCGATGCCGTACTGAGCGAGGACGCCGCTGATCTTGTCGATTCTTCTTTCGTAGCTTTCAAACAGTGCCATAATTTCGTCCTCCTTATTCCTGTCTGGGGTCGACATACTTGGCAGCATTGTCGAACTGGCCGTAGTGCCCCTTGGCCTTTTCCAGAGCGGTGGCTGCGTCGTCGCCCTTCTTGATAAAGTCCATCATCTTGCCCAGGCTGATGAACTCGTAGCCCACGATCTCGTCGTCCTTGTTCAGCGCCACGCGGGTCACATAACCCTCGGCCATCTCCAGATAGCGGGGGCCTTTCTCCTTGGTGGCGAACATGGTGCCCACCTGAGAGCGCAGACCCTTGCCCAGATCCTCCAGAGAGGCGCCCACGGCCAGACCGCCCTCGGAGAAAGCGGACTGGGTGCGGCCGTACACGATCTGCAAAAACAGCTCGCGCATGGCGGTGTTGATGGCGTCGCACACCAGGTCGGTGTTCAGCGCCTCCAGAATGGTCTTGCCGATGAGGATCTCGGAGGCCATGGCAGCGGAATGGGTCATGCCGGAGCAGCCGATGGTCTCCACCAGAGCCTCCTCAATGACGCCGTTTTTCACGTTCAACGTCAGCTTGCAGGCGCCCTGCTGAGGAGCGCACCAGCCGATGCCGTGGGTAAAGCCGGAGATGTCGCCGATCTCCTTGGCCTGCACCCATTTGCCCTCCTCGGGAATGGGAGCGGGGCCGTGATAAGCGCCCTTGGCGATGGGGCACATATGCTGTACTTCGCTGGTATAGATCATAGTAGCCAATTCCTTTCTATGTGATATTTTTGCTGTTTTCATTTCGTTTTTTGATTATAACAAATGTTTTCCGCCTTTGCAAGGAAACATACATTTTTAGCCCTCATATTCGGCAACAGCCTTGTTATCCCAATCCAAAGCTGCCATGTAGCCACCCTCAGTATCGGAATATAAATCAACCGCTTTTTTCGTATCAACTGTCTTCCATTTCACATTGCCTCGCCAGTTCAAATAGGCTTCCGTTTTCGTGTCAGGAATACCCGCCAACTGTACATAGATGATTTCATGGTCTTCCAGCGTCACATTGAGCTGCAAATTCTCGCTGTCATAGATTTTACCACGCACAATGGTCATGCGGTCATTGTCTACGATAGAAACATCATGAAAATCCTTCACACCCACGGTGTTGAATATTTCTCGGTATCTTTCGATTTCATCATCGGTGAACCCTGCATCGGAAAAGGTGGTGTCCCACGCAACAGGTTTTGCTGAGTCCTTTTTAGAACATCCGGCCAGAAAGAAAATCATGATGGCCGCCAACCCAATCAGCCACACCATCTTTTTCATCCGTTCTCCGCTCCTTTCAAAATAAGTTCATGTCGTCGTTTTTATATATTCCTTCATAAAATATATCTTTTATTTCGCCACAAACCCTATCTTGCGGTACACTTTGCTCAGGGTCTTCTGCGCCAGATAGGAGGCGTGGTCTGCTCCCTCCTTGTAAACGCTCTCCAGGTACGCCTTGTCCTTCATAATGCGCTCGGACTCCTCCCGCAACGGCCGCAGCAGCTCCACCACGGCCTCGCCCACGGCGGGCTTGAAAACGCCGTAGCCCTGTCCGGCAAAGTCCGCCTCCGCCTCGGCCATGGTCTTGCCGGTAGCGGCGCAGTAGATGGTCAGCAGGTTTGAGATGCCCGCCTTGTTCTCGCGGTCGAATTTCACCGCCGTCTCGCAGTCGGTGACGGCGCGCTTGAACTTGCGCATGATGTCCTCGGGCTTGTCCATGAGGAACACGCAGCCGTCGGGGTCGGATTTGCTCATTTTGTTTTCGGGGTTTGCAAGGCTCATGACCCGCGCCCCCATCTTGGGGATGAACGCCTCCGGCAGAGTAAAGGTGTCACTATACAGCCCGTTGAACCGCTGGGCAATGTCCCGCGTCAGCTCCACGTGCTGCCTCTGATCCTCTCCCACCGGCACCAGATCCGCCTGATACAGCAGAATGTCCGCCGCCATGAGCACGGGATAGGTAAACAGCCCCGCCGTGATGTTGTCCGCGTGCTGCTTGGCCTTGGCCTTGAACTGGGTCATGCGGCTCAGCTCGCCGAACTGGGTGTAGCAGCCCAGCACCCAGCTCAGCTCCGCGTGCTGGGGCACGTGGCTCTGGATGAACATGATGTTCTTCTTGGGGTCAAGGCCGCAGGCGATGTACTGCGCCAGCTGGTTCACGCTGCGGCGGCGCAGGGTGGCGGGATCCTGCCGAACGGTGATGGCGTGCATGTCCACGATGCAGTACAGGCAGTCGTATTCGTCCTGCAGAGTCACCCAGTTGCGTATGGCGCCCATGTAGGAGCCGAGGGTCAGCTCGCCGCTGGGCTGTATGCCGCTGAATATCCGTTTTTTCTTCTCAACGGTGGTTTCCATAGAGTCATTTCTCCTTCCGAATGGGGCGGCAAAGCGCACTTATCCCCCATTTTCATACATAGCAACGCCATGGTATCACTTTTCCCATAAAAATGCAACCGAAATTGCATTTTTTCTTGACTTTTTCCGCGTCTTCTTTATAATGGTATGGTATATTTTTATTATGGAATACTATTTGTTTTTGATACTATCACGGAGGTTTTTTCGCCATGACACTGGATCACAGCTATTTTGAGCAGATGGAGGCCAAGATCCCCCACGGCCAGGTGCGCACCCGTTTTGCCCCCTCCCCCACGGGATACATGCATGTGGGCAATCTGCGCACGGCGCTGTATACCTGGCTCATCGCCCGCTCCCACGGTGGCACGTTCATCCTGCGCATCGAGGACACCGACCAGAGCCGTCAGGTGGAGGGTGCCGTGGACGTGATCTACCGCACCATGGCCGAGTGCGGCCTCACCCACGACGAAGGCCCCGACGTAGGCGGCCCCGTGGCGCCCTATATCCAGTCCCAGCGGCGGGACACCTACGGCAAGTACGCCCAGCTGCTGGTGGAAAAGGGCGCCGCCTACTACTGCTTCTGTGAAAAAACCGAGTCCGAGGAGGACAGCGGCGATTTCGGCCGCGCTGCCGATCCCTGCCGTGAGCTGACGGCGGAGCAGGTGCGGGAAAAGCTGGCGCAGGGTCTGCCCTATGTCATCCGCCAGAAGATCCCCGCCGAAGGCACCACCACCTTCCACGACGCCATCTTTGGCGACATCACCGTGGAAAACAGCACCCTGGACGACCAGGTGCTCCTCAAGCGCGACGGCCTCCCCACCTACAACTTCGCCAACGTCATCGACGACCACCTCATGGGCATCACCCATGTAGTCCGCGGCAGCGAGTATCTCTCCTCCGCCCCCAAGTACGACCTGCTCTATAAGGCATTCGGCTGGGAGATCCCCACCTATGTCCACTGCTCCCCCGTCATGCGTGACGCCCAGAACAAAATGTCCAAGCGCCACGGCGACCCCTCCTACGAGGATCTGAAGGCGGAGGGCTATCTCACCGAGGCCATTCTCAACTATGTAGCCCTTCTGGGCTGGAGTCCCAAGGGCGAGCTGGCGGAGCAGGAAATTTTCACTCTGCCGGAGCTTATAAAGGCTTTTGATATTGCCGGCATCTCCAAGTCCCCCGCCATCTTCGATCGGGTGAAGCTGGATCATTTCAACGCCGTCTACCTGCGCTCCATGGCGCCCGAGGCTTTCGCAAAAGTCGCCGAGCCTTACATCCGCCAAACGGTGAAGGGCGATTTTGACATCGCCGCCATCGCCGCCTTGCTGCAGGCCCGCTGCGAGCGCCTTTCGGACATCCCCGAAAAGGTGGATTTCTTCGACGCCTGTCCGGCGTATGACATAGAGTTTTTCACCAATAAAAAAGCCAAGACCGATCCCGAAGTCTGCAAGGCTATGCTGGAAGCGGCCATTCCCATGCTGGAGGCGCTGCCCGATTGGACGGCGGACAGCGTACACGACGGGCTCATCTCTCTGGCCGAAAAGCTGGAGGTCAAGAACGCCAAGCTCATGTGGCCTGTGCGCATCGCCGCCGCCGGAAAGCTGGTCACCCCCGGCGGCGCCGTGGAGATCTGCGCCATTCTCGGAAAGGAGGAGACGCTGCGCCGTCTGCGCGCGGGTCTCGCCAAGCTGAGCCAATGCGAGGGTTAAAACAAGCCTACGGCGACAGCATCGCCTTTTTCCGTCAGGAGTTCGGCAGCACGGTCTTCACCGCCGGCTGGGCGTTTGCCGGCATCGTTCTGCTGAGCTTCGGAGCCAGCCTTCTCTTTCCCCAGCAGGCGGACGGCATCGTGGAGCATTTCGCCCAGCTGCTCTCCCAGAGCGGCATGTCCGACGGGAGCGGGCGCATCGTTTTCACCGCGCTGCTGCTCAATAACCTCTTTGCCATGGTAATGGCCATTGCCTACGGGCTGCTCCCCTTCATCCGCCTGTCCGCCCTGACTCTGGGCGTGAACGGCGCCACCCTCGGCCTGTTCGCTGGCTACTATATCCATCAGAACATCCCCCTGTGGAAATATCTTGTGGGCGTTCTGCCCCACGGCATTTTTGAGATCACGGCTCTGATCCTGTCGGCGGCGCTGGGTCTGTACCTGTGCAGAGCAGTGACCACCGCCCTGCTGAAAAAGCAGAAGGGCGCCGTCAGCGCCGCTGTGAGCCGCTGCGGGCAGACTCTGCTTTTGTGGATCCTGCCGCTGCTGGTGGTGGCCGCCGTCATCGAAACCTATGTGACACCCGTTTTGTTTCAAGCGGTGTTATAAAAAACTGCCGCATCGTGCGGCGAAAGGAGTTTGCAATGGACGAAAACATCAAAAAGATCCCCGAACTGTTCGGCAGCATGGTCTTCAATGAGGACAAAATGCGACAGCGCCTGTCCGCGGACGCTTATGACGCATGGAGGCAGTGCATGACCCAGGGCACCACCCTGCCGCGCTCCATTGCCGACCAGATCGCCGCCGCCATGAAGGACTGGGCCACGGACCTGGGCGCCACCCACTATACCCACTGGTTCCAGCCCATGACCGGCGTCACCGCCGAAAAGCACGACAGCTTCATCACCCCCTCCGGAAAGGACTCCGTGATCATGGAGCTGTCCGGCAAGGAACTCTCCCGCGGCGAGGCCGACGCCTCCTCCTTCCCCTCCGGCGGCCTGCGTGCCACCTTCGAGGCGCGGGGCTACACCGCCTGGGATCCCACCTCTTACGCCTTTGTAAAGGATAAGACCCTCTATATCCCCACCGTGTTCTGCTCCTACAGCGGGCAGGTGCTGGATAAGAAGACCCCCCTGCTGCGCTCCATAAGCCGGCTGGATCAGCATAGCCTGCGCATTCTGCGCCTTTTCGGCAACACGGATGCCAAGCATGTGATCCCGCAGGTAGGCCCCGAGCAGGAGTATTTCCTCATCGACAAGAGCATGTACCAGAAGCGCGAGGATCTCAAGCTCTGCGGCCGCACCCTCTTCGGCGCCCGTCCCCCCAAGGGTCAGGAGCTGGACGACCACTACTATGGCGCCATCCGTCCTCGGGTCGCGCAGTTCATGCAGGATCTGGACGAGGAGCTGTGGAAGCTGGGCGTCTTCGCCAAGACGGAGCACAACGAGGTAGCCCCCGCCCAGCACGAGATCGCCCCCGTATATACCGACGCCAACACCGCCACGGATCACAACCAGCTCACCATGGCTCTGCTGAAGAAGGTGGCCGACCGCCACGGTCTGGTCTGCCTGCTCCACGAGAAGCCCTTTGCCGGCGTCAACGGCAGCGGCAAGCATGACAACTGGTCCCTGGCCACCGACACCGGCGAAAATCTTCTCAAGCCCGGCAAGACCCCCAGCCAGAACGCCCAGTTCCTGCTGTTTCTGGCGGCGTTCGTCAAGGGGGTGGACGAATATCAGGACATTCTCCGCTGCTGCGTGTCCTACCCCGGCAACGACCTGCGTCTGGGCGGCAACGAAGCGCCTCCGGCGGTCATCTCCATTTTCCTCGGCGACGAGCTGACGGCCGTGCTTGACTCCATCATTCAGGGCACGGAATACGTGGATATGACCAAGAAAAAGCTGGAGATCGGCGTGGATACCCTCCCGGAGATCCCCCAGGACACCACCGACCGCAACCGCACCTCTCCCCTGGCCTTCACCGGCAACAAGTTCGAGTTCCGCATGCTCGGCTCCTCCCAGTCCATTGCCAGCCCCAACACCGTGCTCAACACCATCATGGCCGAGGAGCTGGGGCAGTTTGCCGACATTCTGGAAAAGGCCGAAGATTTCAATTCCGCCCTCCAGACTCTGCTGCACGACACCTTCAAAGCGCACCAGCGCATCATCTTCAACGGCAACGGCTATGACGACTCCTGGGCGGAGGAGGCCAAGCGCCGCGGGCTGAGCAACCTCCGCGACACCGTGGACAGCATGCCCGCCTATATCGACGGGAAGAACATCGACCTTTTCACCAAGCACGACGTCTTCTCCTCCGAGGAGATGCACGCCCGCTACGGCATCCATCTGGAGAATTACTGCAAGATCACGGCCATCGAGGCCAACACCCTGCTCTCCATGATCCGCCGCAGCATCTTCCCCGCCGTGTCCCGCTACACCGGCGAGCTGGCCGAGACCGTCCAGCGCAAAAAGGCGCTCTATCTGGACTGCGCCGCCGAAACGGAGCTGCTGCAGCAGCTCTCCGAGCTGAACGGCCAGCTGTATGACACGGCCAAGGCCATGGCCAAGGCGCTGGAGAACGCCCCCGCCTCCGAGGGGGACATCGACTCCGCCCGCTACTATCGGGACGTTGTGTACGCTTTGGAATACAAGGCCAGCCATCTGGTGAACGCTTTGGAGACCCACACCGCCGCCGAATTCTGGCCTTATCCCACCTACGCCGACATTCTTTTCAGCGTGTGAGCCGTGCAAGAATTTGCAATATAGAAAATTAATATGGGAAAAATGAACGATCCCCGTCCGTCCGGAGCCACCCCCTCCGGACGGACGGCTCCCCCTTGGCGCCGCGCCGTTGCCGCCGCCTTTCCCCACACCGTTCCGGTGCTCACGGGGTATCTGGTGCTGGGCATTGCCTACGGCGTGCTGATGCAGGCCAAGGGCTTCGGTGCCCCTTGGGTGCTGCTGATGAGCGGGGTGGCCTTTTGCGGGAGCATGCAGTTTGCGGCCATCTCCCTCTTGACCTCCGCCTTTGACCCGCTGGGTGCCTTTGTCATGAGCCTGATGGTCAACGCGCGGCATCTGTTTTACGGCGTGTCCATGCTGGAAAAATATCGGGGTCTGGGCGGCGCAAAGCCCGCGCTGATCTATCTTTTAAGCGATGAGACCTTTTCCATCGTGTCCTCCGTAACGCCGCCGCAGGAGGTCTCGGCCAAAGATTTCTATCTGGCCGTGTCGATCCTGGACTATGTGTATTGGGTGGGCGGTTCCCTGCTCGGCTCGCTGGCAGGGCAGTTCATCCGCTTTGACACCACGGGGCTGGACTTTGCCCTGACGGGGCTTTTCGTGGTGCTGTTCATCGAGCAGGTGACCGACCCGCAAAAGCGCGCCGGCGGCATCATCGGCCTGGCCTGCAGCGTGGTGGCGCTCACGATCTTCGGCGCCGACCGCCTTGTGATCCCCGCCATGGTGCTGGTGCTGGCCGCTTTGCTGATAGGGAGGAAAAAACTATGACACTCACGACGACACAGGCGCTCCTCATTGCGCTGGCCGTGACGGCGGGCACCGTCATCACCCGCTTTCTCCCCTTCCTCCTCTTCCCCGACAGCCGCCCCGTGCCCAAACTCATCACCTACCTCGGCCGCACGCTGCCGGCTGCCATGATGGGACTGCTGGTGGTCTATTGCCTGCGGAACGTTTCCATCGCCGCTGCCCCCCACGGCCTGCCGGAGCTTATCTCCATAGCCGCGCTCACGGCGCTGCACCTGTGGAAGCGCAACGTGCTGCTGTCCATCGGCGTAGGCACGGCGCTCTACATGCTTCTCGTTCAAGTCGTATTCGTATAATTTTTAAGGCTCTCTGCCCTTGGGCGGAGAGCCTTTTCTATTCATCCAGCCATCGCCCCAGCCTTTGCAGCGGCGGACGTAAGGGCAGACCCACCAGATAGCCGCAGGCGCAGCCGACGGTGTTGGTAATAAAATCGGTTATGTCGCAGGAACGGTCAAAAAACGGCTGCACCAGCTCAATGGCCGCGCTGCAGACCGCCGCCTGCAAGAGCGTCAGAAAAAGCCCCCGCCCCGTGCGCAGGGGCACAAGCACGCCGAAGGGCAAAAAAAGCAGCATGTTCAGCAGTATCTGCCCCACGCTGTTCCCCCACCCGTGCAGCAGATCCCGAAACGGCCGCAGGTTCACGGCAAAGACATGCTCCGCCACATAGGGCAGCCTGCTCACCACCGGCAGAAGCGTCACGCGCAAAATGCCGCAGAAATAGATATACAGCCCGCAGCTCAGCAGAAACCGGCTGCGCGGCCACTTGCGCCGACGCGGCAGAACAATCACTACAAACGCCAAGGTCAGCACACACAGATCCGGCAGCACAGACGCTTCCCCCTCTTCCCAGAGATAATATCCAGTATATCACGGCGCGGCAGCATGATATGCCTCTCCCGATTTTTTATATAGTTTTTACGAAAAGTTATTGACAAGTAAACGATGGTTTACTATACTATCGGTAAACGAGCGTTTACCGCAAAGGAGCGTGTTTTTTTGAATCAAACCAAGGAAAAGATCATGCAGACGGCACTGCGCCTGTTTGCCCGCGACGGCTACGAGGCGGTGCCCGTGAGCGCCATTGCCGGCGAGCTGGGCATGACCAAGGGTGCTCTATATAAGCATTATGCCAATAAGCGCGCCATTTTCGACAGCATCGTGGAGCGGATGTATGAGATCGACGCCCAGCGGTCGCAGGAATTCTCCGTGCCGCAGGAGGAGTATGCCGCGGCTCCCACGGCCTATGAAGCCGTGTCCGCGGAGGCCGTCCGCGCCTTCACGCTGGCGCAGTTCGGCTTCTGGACAAAGGACGACTTTGCCGCAAATTTTCGCCGGATGCTCACGCTGGAGCAGTACCGCAGCGAGGAGATGGCGGCGCTTTACAGCCGGACGCTCACAGCGGGGCCGGTGGCGTACATGGAGGACATTTTTCGTGAGATGATGGCGCGAGGCATCCTCGAAAGCGGCGACCCGCGGCAGCTGGCGGTGGAGTTTTACGCCCCCATGTTCCTGCTGATGAACCTGCCCGACGAGGCGGAGGGCACGGCGCTGCTGGAGCGGCACATAGACAACTTCATGCGCTGCCGGATGGGCGGAAAAAGCGGTGGAAATCATGTTGGATAATATCGCTTCAAATGCGGCTGCAAATGCGGCTGTGGACATGAAAATGTACGGTCTGCGGGATCTGGGTCTGTGGGACGCCGGCGCGGGGCTTGACAGATCCTTTGCCGACATCGAGACTCTGGCCGCCCAGTGCCGTTTTGCCGACTGCAGCCACACCGGCGAGCCGGACTGCGCCGTAAGAGCCGCCCTGTCAGGCGGCACGCTCTCCCGGCAGCGCTGGCTCTCCTATCAAAAGCTCTCCGCCGAGAACGCTTATGCCGCAGACACGGAGGAGTATCTGGCTCAGAAAAAAGATAAATTCAAAAACATTGCAAAAGTCAATAAGTTGAACCGAAAAAAGTGAGGAATGAATATCATGAAATATCCTAAAAGCGAAAAATACAACACCCCCGCCCTCCAGAGCAAGATCATGGGGCCGAACCCCGTGAAGCTGGAGGAGGAGCTGCTGCTGCACCACAGGATCCCCCAAGGCGCCGTGGTGTGCGATCTGGGCAGCGGACAGGGGCTGACCAGCGTGTTTCTGGCCAAAGAGTACGGCTTCACGGTGTACGCCGCCGACCTCTGGAGCGATCCGGAGGAAAACCGCCGTTTCTTTGACGAAATGGGGCTGTCACGGACGCAGATCATCCCCGTGAAGGCCGACGCCGCCGCTCTGCCCTTTGAAAAAGAGTTTTTCGACGCCGTTGTATCCACGGATTCCTATAATTACTTTGGCCGCGACGAAAAATATCTGGACGAGAAGCTGCTCCCGTTTGTGAAAAGCGGCGGGTACATCTACATCGCCATCCCCGGCATGAAAAAGGACTGCCATGAGCACCTGCCGGCGGAGCTGCTGCTGTCCTGGACGCCGGAGCAGCTGGACTATATGCACGACGCGGCGTACTGGCGGGACATGGTGCGCCGGTGCCAGGGCGCCGAGGTGCTGTCCGTCAGCGAAATGGAGAGCAACGAGGAGGTCTGGGACGACTGGCTGCGGCAGGAGAACGAGTACGCCGTAGGCGACCGCAAAGCCATGGAGGCCGGCGGCGGGAAGTATCTGAATTTCATCGCCATCGTGCTGCGGAAAAAGTGAGCGGGCAGAATTATTATAGACAGGGCAAGACCTCCGGCACCCGCCGGAGGTCTTGTGCGCTTTATTGATTAATTATTGATTTAATTCCGCTCTGTCCGCCGCGGCGGCATACAGGCAGACGATGGCTGCGCTGAGCAGCACGCCGCCGACAATATCCGTGAGCCAATGGACACCGGAAAGCAGCCGTCCGACGACCATAAAGGCCGTGAACGCCGCAAGGACTGCCAGCACAAGGCTGCGCAGGCGGCCGGAGCGAAGGCGGCGGCTCAGCTGCAGCATGGCCGTGGGCATGACGCACAGAGTGAGCAAGGTGGTGGAGGACGGATAGGACACCTCCAGAAATCCGTCTATAAGCACGGGGCGGTAATTGACGGCAAATTTCTCAAACAGAAGATAGGCCGCCATTACCGCGATATAAAAGGCGCCCAGCACGAGGATGCTGCCGTCGACCCGCCGCAGGCTTCGGCGGCTGATGAGCTGAACAAGACCCAAAACCGCAAAGCCGAGGGCAAAGGCCACGGGAACCAGCCCCAGCCAATCCGTGAGCGTATAAAGCGGCCAGCGGACGCCTACGGCGGCATGGACAGCTCCGTTGAGAGCGGCAAAGCCCACAGAGGAGCCGTTCGGCCCGATAGGCCGCATATCTATCAGGCAGACGGCGGCCGTCCACAGGGCAAACGCCCCCAGCAGGGCAAGACCCCAGTAAAGATTTTTCTGATATTTCTTTTTCATTGTGCACCGTTCCTTTGGTCATATAGTGGCTTGCGCCCTATACACAGCGTAGCCCAAAGGGGCGGCGGAGGCAAGAAACGGAACGTCACAGGCACGACACGGCGCGTGTCACGGCCGCTTGATAAGCAAAAGCGCCTTGACGAGCAGCAGCGCCAGCGCAAATACCGACGCATAGGATTGCTGGGTGGCCACAAAAAGCACCGCAGCGGCAGCGTTCAGCCCCAGCGAGAGCCTGACCTGACAGGTGCGCCACCGCGCGGAGCCGCCGCTTTGCAGCGCCAGCGACAGAATGCCCAGCAGCACCTGCAAAATGACTGCCGCCAAAAAAGCCGTTTTCAGATACGGCTGCACGGCAGTCAGGAAGAACAGAGAAACCGCCTGCACGGTTTCGCCGCTTCGCTGCCCAAACAGGGGGAGAAACAGCAGCAGGCTCATGCCGCAGTCCAGCAGCCCCAGCACAAGGCCGCGGATACGGCTCGCCCGCTGCCTGCCCTCTGCCTCGGCCATGGTCAGCAGCGCATCGCCGGAGAGCAGCTCGTCCACCGACACAGAAAAGAACGCGGCTATGGCCTTGAGGGAGTCAATATTGGGAAAGCCCCTGCCCGACTCCCACTTGGAGACGGCCGTGCGGGAAACATAGAGCGCCTGCGCCAGCTCCTCCTGCGTGAGTCCCCGCTGCCTGCGGAGATTTTGCAGCTTTTCATGAAACTCCGTTTTATTCTCCTTTTTCCACATGGGGTCGCGCCGCAAAATGGGCACCGGCACAGAGGCGGCCGGCGCTGTCATCGGCCTGCATATGGCTCGCCGCACAGTTCTTTCTTTTGCTTGGCTCAAATAGTTTTCAGACCAAATATCGCCTCCTGCAGCAGGCGCAGGAAGTGGGCGGCATGGGCGCCGTCCATCTGGGTGTGGTGGAACTGGAACGACAGCTTCAGCGTTGCCTTAAAATGCCCCCTGTGATATTTGCCCCAGATGAGAAACGGATTGTTGAAAATGCCGCTGTACATGCCCACGGCGCCGTCGATCTCGGTGTCCACAAGGGCGGAGGTGCCGATGACCATGCGATCGGGCAGGTCGTGGTTTTCACAGCTCTCGGCCGCCTGCTCCGTCAGGCGCAGGTAATCGGCGTTAAATCGGGCGAGATCGGCGGAAAAGGGCACGTCGCAGGAGGTGACCTCGCCGTTTCTGTTTTTTACAATGGTATTCACCGCTATGGAATCGTATTGCAGCAGCTCCTGCCCCACGGGGAGGAGATAAAACTCCTTTACCTGCGCTGCGGCTCTGCCGACGCACCAGCAAAGGAGCATATTGAATTTCAGTCCCCGCCGGCGGCTGAGCCGGAGGAGCGGGGTCACGTCCAGCGTCTTAAAAAGCGTTACCATGGGGTTGGGCGCCTGCATCCACAGGGAAAAGGCTTCGGCGCGGGTGGTGCCTTTCGGGTCGATACGGATCGGTTTCATTCTGCACGCTCCCATGGCGGATTCCCCAGCGCAGCGTTTGGGTTCGTGACCACGTTTTTCAGGTGCACAGTCCGGCAGTCACGGAGACGGGGATAGACCTTTTTATCCATTTGTCATTTCCTCCCGTATAGCAGCATCCGCGCAGGCGGGGTGCGACAGGAACAGGTGAATGCCCAGAGCGGCGTTGAAGCCCGTGGCCGCAAACACGCTGAAGCGCTCCACCACGCCGAAGTAGGCCGCCGGCACCAGCTTCATGCCCAGCGCCCCCACCAGCATCATGGCCAGCGCAATGGCAGCGCAGACGCCATAGGAGCGGCAGCTCCTGTCTCCGGCTCCGGCCACGATGATGAGTACAAGGGACACGATGGACAAAAGCACCACCGCGGCCGTGACCACCATGTGCATCACGTCCTGAAAGGCGCCGGCATAGCCGCTGGAGCTGAGGGGAAACATGCGGTAGCCAACGGCGGAAATCCACTCCATGACGGCGAACAGGTAGACGCCCAGACGCAGCAGGCGGCTCTTCTGCCCCTGCAGGCCGATGCACACGACGGTGACGCAGGTCACCTCGCACACGTTATACAGGGCGGTGAGCCGGTTCCACAGAGCAAGGGACGGCGCATCGGCGGCGCTGAGGTCGCTGACCGCCTGCGAAAGCCAGTTATACCCCGGGTAGGCCAGGGGCGCAAATAGAACCGCCGCCGTGTAGGACAAAAAGCTGAGTACGCCCAGCAGCCCCAGCCACCGGAGCAAAGATCTTTTCATAACACAGAACCTCCATTATTTTTTCAAAAATCAGCGGAACGAGCGGATCGTCACCGCCAGATGGGCGGCGCCGAAGACCAGCATCAGCAGCACCGCCGGCAAATTATGCAGCCAGACGGCGGCGCACAAAAAGTAAAGCACCGGAAACACCGCCAGCGGCAGCGGCACAAAGAGGAACGGACGGTTGAGCATCGCCACGTCACGCCCGCGGGCAAAATAGCGGAGCCAAACCATGTAATACAGGCACAGAAACGCAGCCGCGAGGTACAGCCAAACGCTGCGCAGAGTATGCGGCTCCCGACTCACCAGAAAAGTCACGGCCAGCAGGTAGGCTATGCGGCTGCCCTGCTCCACCAGCTCCAGCCAGCGGGGCGCAGGCGCGGCAGGCGCGGCCTCTCCCGCAGGCGGGAGAAGAACATAAGCGATATTGATGAGCATGGGCAGAGTAAAGATCACCAGCCCCTCCCAGCAAAAAGACAGCGTAAGATTCACAATGTCAAGCCTTCTTTCTCGGAATTCTCCGGCAGCTTAGCGGACTGTGCGCCGCAGGGCAGGTGCACCAGACGGAAGAAAGCGTGTACATGATCCCGCAGCTTCTGCAGGCACTCCTCCTCCCTGTCCGGCTGGCGGTCGCAAATGCCGATGAGGGCATTGATCGGGGCGACATACAGCAGAGCCAGCGCCTCCGGATCGCCGTCCTGTATGCAGCCGGCGGCTATGAGGTCGCGGAAAATGGCGGCGTGGTAGGCCACAAGGCGCTCCACATAGCGATGCGAGTACAGCGCCGCCAGCTCCGGCGAACGGAACTGCTCCAGGGTCAGCATTTTGCGGAGGCGGCAGATGGTTTCATCGTGCAGAGAATACGCAAAGATCTGCCGCACCTTTTCAAAGAGGGCGTCCTCCGTGATCTCCTCAAACACCGAAAAATCCCGCGACGCATCCTGCACATGGATGCTTATTTTAGCCGTATCCTGCTCATACTGCTCCGCTGCCGCCTCCACTATGGCGTCAAAAATAGCGCGCTTGCCGGAAAAATGATTGTAAAGCGAGGGAGCTTTAACCCCCACGGCGGCGGCTATATCTCCCACGCTGACGGCATCATATCCCCGCTGCGAAAACAGCTCCAGAGCTTTGGCAAGGATCTTCTTTCGAGTGTCCTCCTGTTTCATAATTCCCTCCACTAACTACCATTAGTTAGGATATTATATTTGACGATGCTGCTGTCAAGGCGATTTTTTGAAGTTATTAAAATATGGAGCTGTGCTCAGTTTTGCTGGCTTTTTCGGGGGCGGTGTGGTATAGTATCAACGATCAATATTTTTTGCGAAAGGAACTCCTATGGATATTATTCAAACCCTTGCCCAGGAGCTGGGCAAGGAACCCCGCCATGTGGAAAACGTTGTGCAGCTGCTGGACGAGGGCAACACCATCCCCTTCATCGCCCGCTACCGCAAGGAGCTGCACGGCGCCATGGACGACACCTCCCTCCGCACGCTGGAGGAGCGTCTCCAGTATCTCCGGAATCTGGACGAGCGGCGTGAAACGGTGAAAAAGGCCATTGACGAGCAGGGCAAGCTGACGGAAGAGCTGGCCGCCGCCATTGACAGCGCCAAGACGCTGGCGGAGGTGGAAGATCTCTACCGCCCCTACAAGCAAAAGCGCCGCACCCGCGCCACCATGGCCAAGGAAAAAGGGTTGGAGCCGCTGGCGCAGCTGCTGCTGGCGCAGGAGCGGGACTGCCCGCGGCCGGAGGATGCCGCGCGGGAGTATATCGACCCGAATAAGGGCGTGGAGAGCGTCGAGGAGGCGCTGCAGGGCGCCAGCGACATCATCGCCGAGCAGATCAGCGACGACGCCGCCATCCGCAAGAGCCTGCGGGCGCTGCTCATGCGGCAGGGGCGGCTGGTGAGCTGCGCCGCCACGGAGGAGGACAGCGTTTACCGGCTGTATTATGATTTCACGCAGGCCGTCTCCCGCCTGCAGGGGCACCAAATACTGGCCATCAATCGGGGCGAAAAAGAGGGAATACTGAAGGTTTCCATCGCTCCGGAGCGGGAGCAGGCGCTGCCTGTGCTGCGGCGGGCGGTGGTGCGTCCCGCCTCGGCGGCCATGGAGTTTATTAAGTCCGCCTGCGATGACGCCTATGACCGGCTGATCTTCCCCTCTCTGGAGCGGGAGATCCGCAGCACGCTGACGGAGCAGGCCAACGAGGGCGCCATCGGGCAGTTCGCCCTGAATCTGAAACCGCTGCTGATGCAGCCGCCGGTGAAGGGCAAGGTGACTATGGGGCTGGATCCCGGCTACCGCATGGGCTGCAAGGTGGCTGTGGTAGACGGCACGGGCAAAGTGCTGGACACCGCCGTGGTATACCCCACCTACGGCCAGCGCCAGAAGGACGAGGCCATTGCCGCGCTGAAAAAGCTCATTAAAAAGCATGGCGTGGAGCACATCGCCATCGGCAACGGCACCGCCAGCCGCGAAACGGAGCAGATGGCGGCGGAGCTTATCCGGCAGGTAAACGAAAGCGGCGCAAACGTCAGCTATATGATCGTTTCCGAGGCGGGCGCCTCCGTGTACTCCGCCAGCAAGCTGGCAGCGGAGGAATTCCCCCAGTTTGACGTGAATCTGCGCTCCGCCGTGTCTATTGCGAGGCGGCTGCAGGATCCGCTGGCGGAGCTGGTGAAGATAGACCCCAAGGCCATCGGCGTGGGGCAGTATCAACATGACATGCCCCCCAAGCAGCTGGACGAAGCCCTCAGCGGCGTGGTGGAGGACTGCGTAAACGCCGTGGGCGTGGACGTCAACACGGCCTCTCCCTCCCTGCTGCAGCGGGTGGCGGGACTCAACAGCACCACGGCGAAAAACGTGGTGGCCTATCGGGAGGAAAACGGCATTTTCACCTCCCGCGCGCAAATTAAAAAAGTGCCCAAGCTGGGTCCCAAGGCTTTCCAGCAGTGCGCAGGTTTTCTGCGGGTGCCGGAGAGCAAGAGCGTGCTGGACAACACCGCCGTCCACCCCGAGAGCTACGACGCCGCCAAAGCGTTGCTGGAGCTGACGGGACACACGGCGGAGGATGTGAAAAAAGGCCGGATCGCCGACCTGCCGGAGCGTGTCAGAGCCTACGGCGAGGAGAAGGCTGCCGCTGCCGTGGGCGTGGGCGTGCCCACCCTGCGGGACATTGTGGCGGAGCTTCTGAAGCCCGGGCGGGACGTGCGGGACGAGCTGCCCAAGCCCATCCTGCGCACGGACGTGCTGGAGATGAAGGATCTGAAGTCCGGCATGGTGCTCACGGGCACCGTGCGCAATGTCATCGACTTCGGCGTGTTCGTGGACATCGGCGTGCATCAGGACGGCTTGGTGCACATCTCGCAGGTGTCCGACAGGTTCATCAAGCACCCCTCCGAGGCTGTGTCCGTGGGGGACGTTGTGAAAGTGGTGGTGCTGGACGTGGACGAAAAGAAAAAGCGCATCAGCCTCAGCATGAAGCAGGCAAAATAAAACCGACAGATTTTCAGCAAAAAACGGAGCCAAACGGCTCCGTTTTTCTTATTAAACAGAATAAAAAATTTATTCCTCCGGCTTCTTTTCAAGGCCGGAGCGCAGCAGGATATAGAGGGCTTGGCGGATCTTCTCCATCTGCTCGGGGCCGGCGTCGTCCTCCGCCAGCACCTTCAGGCCGATGAAATTGCCGATGCCCATGTTGATGAACGACCAAATCATGGGATCCATCCCCTCCGGCAGGCTGCGGTTTTTGACAAGAGCGGGCACATACCGCTGGGCATAGAGATAGTAATACTGCAAAAACAGGTCGCGGTCGATATACAGCGACTCGAAAATAAGGTTGTAGCAGGCGGGGTTTTCATAGGCAAAGCGGATGAACTCCATGATATAGCCCACCTGCACATCCACGGTGTCGCCGGTGATCTTCCCCGCGCGGGAGTCCAGATAGCCTTGCAGACGGCGGGCAAAGCTCTGCATGATGTAGACATAGAGCTGGTACTTGCTGCGGAAATAAATATAAAATGCGCCCACGGACAATCCGGCACTCCGGGCTATATCCTTGATGGTGGTGTTGCGGTAGCCCTGCTGGCTGAAGCAGTCCTCCGCCGCCTTCACCAGTTTGTCAAAGCTGCGGCGGCCCTCCTCGCTCTCGGGGATCACTACCACAAGATCCAGTTTGCTGTTCATCGGCCTTGCTCCTTCTTCTCCCATATATAAACTTACATATAGAATAGCGTGTTTTTTTCGGTCTGTCAATGAAAAATCCCTTGTTCCGCCGCCGCAGGCAAGATAAACTATGATTCACATTATAAAACTGTTAAAAAATACAATTCTCTCCGATTTTTTTGTGCAGTATGAAAGAAAAAGCCAAAATACGCAAAATTATATTGACAAATCCGTCACAAGCCATATATTATGAAGCCATAACAGGTGAATGTATATTCACCTGCTGAAGACCACAAAGGAGGGATGCGCTTATGTTTGCCGCATTTTTATCCACGGTGTGCGCCTCACTGCTGAGCATCTGCGTGACGGCGCTGTCGGCGTTCTCCGTCACCATTATTTTCCGAACCTCCACCACGGCCAACTTTGCCCAAGGCTCCGTGGCGGCGTTCGGCTGCTATGTGGTGGCCAAATGCCTGAACCAATGGGGGATCCCCGTGTATCTCGGCGTGCTGCCGGGGATGCTGGTGGGCGTGCTCATCGGCCTGTTCATCGACCTCATGGTGTTCCGCAAGGGGCGCTATGTGGGCGAGCTGGGCAAGCAGATCATTACCATGGGCTTCGTGTCCCTCTTCTACGGCGGCATTCCCCTGATCTTCGGAAACCCCGAGTTCATCCCCTTTGAGTCGTTTTATAACACCACTAAGGCCGGAGTCGACTCCAATCTGGTGGTGAAGGCTTTCGGCGGCGAGATCGTTTTCACCAAGCACGCCCTCATTTGCACCGCCATTACCGCCGTGGTGCTGGCCGTCCTGTTTCTGCTGCTGAAACACAGCAAATGGGGGCTGGGCGTGCGCGCCACCGCCTCCAGCGAGTTCACCGCGGAGCTTATGGGCATTAACACCCACGTCATCACCGCCATCTCTTGGGCGCTGGCCTGCGCTCTGGGCGTGCTGGCCGCCGTGATGTACGCCGGCGGCGGCGCCATGATAAGCACCTCCTTCATGGGCACCATTCAGGTCAACGCTTTTCTGGCCTGCATTCTGGGCGGCTTTTCCACCTTCTACGGGCCTATCGTGGGCGCCGTGCTGATCCCCGTTCTGTCCAACTGCGTGGGGTTTTTAGCCAATTTCCCCGCCTTTTACAACATCAGCCGCTGGCAGATGGTCATTGTGTATGTCCTGCTGCTGGCCATCATTCTCATCAAGCCCCAGGGTCTGTTTGGGAAGAAAGTGGTAAAGAAGGTGTGACCATGACTGATCTGAACGTAAAGCAGGAATACCTGCGCCTTACTTACTCTGCCCACCGCAAGGAGAGCGCCGGAGAAAAAGCCAAGCGGCTTTTGGGCATCCTCCTGACGCAGTATCTGATCTTCGCCGTGGTGCTGGCCGCCTTTCCCCTGCTGGCGCAGGCGGGCGTGCTGACCAGCTCCTTCGTGTTCGCCGTCGGCAACACCATGATCTACGCCATCATGGCCATCGGCTTCTGCCTGCTCATGGGCTATTCGGGTCTGGCCTCTCTGGGCACAGCTGGCTTTGTGGGCATCGGCGCCTACATCGCCTACTACTTTATGCAGGTCTACGGTGTCCCCTTCGGCGCGGCGTTTATCGTGACGGTGATGGTGAGCCTGTTCAGCGGCGTGCTGGTGGGCTTCATCTCCCTGCGCATCGAGGGCATCTATCTGGCCATTCTGACGCTGGGTCTTTCGGAGATCCTGCGCAACACCTTTATCTCCCTGAAATCCACCATCAAGCTGGACATGTCCAAGGTGCGGCTTTTCGGGGTGAAGATCGGCGAGGATCAGGTGTACCTGCTGATCCTCGCGCTGTTCGTGGTGCTGCTGCTCATCACCTCCAACCTCATCCGCAGCCCCATCGGGCGGGCGCTGCTGTCGGTGAAAAACAGCACCTCCGCCGCCCAGGCCATGGGCATCAGCCTTATGAAGTATCGGGTGCTGGCCTTCGTCATCTCCACGGTGTACGCTGCCATTGCGGGGCTTATGTATATGATGCTCCTGCGGAACATGACCACCTCCACCTCTACCCTGCTGAGCATGGCCACCTCCCTGAACATTCTGGGTGCTGTGGTCATCGGCGGAGCCAAGTCCCTGTGGGGCACCACCTTCGGCGTGTTCATCATCTATGGGCTGCAATCGACGCTTTTGAGCAAGATCCCCTTCTTCGTGGAAAACCCCGCCTTTATCACCATGATAACGGGTCTCTTGATTATCCTCATTGTGATGTTCTTCCCCGGCGGCATAGCGCAGATGGTGGGGAATCTGGTGCAGAAGAGAAAGAGCGGCCGATACGCCGCCAAGGTGCAAAGGAGGGTGGACAGCTATGGCCGGAAATGATCGGAAATACCGGAAGCTGGTGCGCAGAAAGACCATGCTTGCCGCCGAAAAAGAGTATAAGGATATCCTGCTGCGGGACTGCCAAACCCAGGCGCAGCAGAAAACGGAGGCTTACCGCTCCCGCCTCATGCTGGAGCTGTACGCCGCCCACCCCGAGTGGATCCCCGCGCAGGAGGCCAAAAAAGCGGTGTACGACAGCCGCATGAGCCGGTTTGACGCCGACATGGCCTTTGCCCTGAAGCAGGCCTCGGACAAGGCGGCCAAGGCCATCTCCAAGGATCCCGCCTGTCAGGAGCGGGAGGAAGCGGCTCTGGCGCAGCTGCAAGCGGAGCAGGCTCAGCTGCGGGAGGACTACGGCCGCCGTCTGGCAGAGGAGATCGACGCCCAGCTGGCCGATCCTTCGAAGGAAAGCATCGAGCGTAGCGCCGCGCTGGCAGACATCGAGGCACAGGTGGAAGCCTTCCGGTCAGCCGAGACGCAGGCGGCCGAGGTACAGGCGGAAAAGATCCGCAAGGCCGAGGACGCCAAGATCCAAAGGCTTACGGCCGCTGTGGAAAAGGCGCAGATCGCCCCCGCCGGCAAGCTGACGCTGCCGGAGGACACGGTGCTGCAGGTGCAGGATCTGTGCATGTACTTCGGCGGCATACACGCCGTGGACGGCCTGTCCTTCTCCGTGAAAAAAGGCGAGATATTCGGTCTCATCGGCCCCAACGGCGCCGGCAAGACCACGGTGTTTAACTGCATCACCCAGTTTTATAAGCCAACATCGGGCACGCTCCTGTTTGAAAACAAGGCGGGCGAGGTCATCTCGCTGGTGGAGGAAAAAGTACACGACGTGGTGCTGCAGGGTATCGTGCGCACCTTCCAGAATGTGGAGGTGATCCGCGAGGTCTCCGTGCTGGATAACCTGCTCATCGCCGGCCACAGGCAGTTCACGGCGGGGCTTATCACCCAGGCGCTGCACCTGCCGAGCCTCAAAAAGCAGGAGCGCGTCGTTCGGGAAAAGGCGCTGCGGGTGCTGGACTTCATGGGGCTGACGGCCTATAAGGACTGGTACGCCGCCGGACTCCCCTACGGCATTCTCAAAAAGATCGAGATCGCCCGCACGCTTATGTGCGACCCGCAGCTCATCATTCTGGACGAGCCTGCGGCGGGTCTGAACGACACGGAGACCATGGAGCTGGCGGCACTGATCCGTCGCATTCGGGACACCATGGGCTGCACCATTCTGCTGGTGGAGCACGACATGGGGCTGGTGATGAACATTTGCCAGACCGTGTGCGCCATCTCCTTCGGAAAGCTGCTGGCCATCGGCACGCCGGAGGAAATTCAGCGGGATCCGCAGGTGCAGAATGCCTATCTGGGCGAGAGCGACGAGGAGGTGCAGGCGTAATGGCACTGTTGGAAGTGAGAAACCTGCAGGTGAGCTACGGCCCCATTCAGGCCGTAAAGGGCATTGATCTGGACGTGGAAAAGGGCACCATCGTGGCGCTGCTGGGCGCTAACGGCGCCGGAAAGACCACCACCCTCCGCGCCATCACCGGCATGGTGAAGGGCTACGGCTCCGTCCGGCTGGGCGAAACGGAGATCCTGGGGCAGCGCGGATATAAGACCGCGCGCATGGGCGTGAACATGTCGCCGGAGGGGCGGCTGATCTTCTCGGCGCTCACGGTAGAAGAAAACCTCAAGGCCGGCGCCTACTGCCTCAAAAGCACCAAGCAGTATCAGAAGAATCTGGAGCGGGTGCAGGAGCTGTTCCCCATTTTGAAGGAGCGGCGGCGCCAGCAGGCGGGCACCCTGTCCGGCGGCGAGCAGCAGATGCTGGCCATCGGGCGGGCGCTGATGGCAGACCCCAAGATCCTGCTGCTGGACGAGCCGTCTCTGGGACTGGCGCCTCTTATTACACAGGATATTTTCAGAACGCTGCAGACCATTCGCGCGGAGGGCACCACCATCCTCATGGTGGAGCAGAACGCTTTGGCCACGCTGAAGATCGCCGACTACGGCTATGTGCTGGAGCTGGGCAAGATCAGCATGCACGGCCCCGCCGGCCGGCTCATTCAGGATGACCGGCTCATCGAGGCCTATCTCGGCAACAAAAAGTAAAGCGGCTTGATGCTCCCCGAGGAGCTTAGGCATATACGATCAACAAAAACAGAAAAAGGAGAATGAACCATGAAAAAGTTTCTTTCCCTGCTGCTGGCAGCAGCGATGCTCTGCGTACTTCTGGCCGGCTGCGGCAAAAAGGACGACGAGTCCGGCAGCGACTACAAGCCCTTCGTAGCGGTGCAGGGCGTCACCGACGACACCATCCTCGTGGGCAACACCGCCGCCACCACCGGCGCCTATGCCACCGTGGGCGTGCCCTTCAACGCCGGTATGGAAGCAGCCTTCAAGGCGTATAACGACGCCGGCGGCTTCCAGGGCAAGAGCATTGTCCTCAAGCACTATGACGACGGCTTCGACGGCGCACAGGGCATGACCTACACCAAGCAGCTGGTGGAGACCGACAAGGTGTTCGCCATCGTGGGTCACTTCGGCACCAACACCGTGGGCGCCACACTGGACTACCTGAAGGAAAAGGGCGTTCCCATGGTCTATGCCGCCACCGGTATTGACGACCTGTATCAGGAAGGCGCCAAGGGCAACGATGCCGTGATCTACTCCGTGCAGCCCATCTACAGCGCCGAGGGTCGCGTGCTGCTGGCTCGCGCCGTTGCTCCCACCGCTGACGGCATGGGTCTGGGCGGCACCAAGATCGGTGTCATCGCCACCACCGACGACGCCGGCACCGGCCTGCTGGCAGGCGTGAAGCGTGAAAACGAGGATCTGAAGGCCGACATCACCGTGCAGGAAGTCGAGGCCTCCGCCACCGACTTCTCCGCCGCCGTGAACGTGCTGAAGAATGCCGGCTGCGACGTGGTCATCGCCTGCATGAACCAGAATCCTCTGGCCACCCTCATGAACACCATGCGTGACGTGAACTACAACGTCAACGTGGTCACCTCCTATGTCAACGCCTCCGCCACCACTCTGGGCGCCTTCGTGGACACCGGCGCCATCACCGCAAACCGCATGGTCTACTGCACCGCATGGCTGGATGTCACCACCGAGCAGGGTCTGGCTGACTACACCGCCTTCTACACCGCCATGAGCGCCTGGGAGCTGGCCAACGGTGAGTCCGGCAGCACCTACGCTCTGAACTCCTACGCCATGGCAGGCTACATCGCCGGCAACATCTTCGTGCAGGCGCTGCAGGCCGTGGACAAGGCCGGCGTGGAGCTGAACTATGCAAACTTTGCCAAGGTCATGGAGGAAACGAACTTCGCCATCCCCATGGGCGGCAGCATCAGCTATGCCAACGGCGACCGTCTGGGTGTGACCGCTCTGGCGCTGAACTGCGTGAGCCTTGAGAAGAACGAAGCGGGCGTGTATGCGCTGGTGCCCGTAAGCCCCATCATGTCCCTAGCGGACGTGGTGGCCTCCATCAAGTAAACCGCGGAATGATCTCCCTCTGCGGCTGTCTTCGGGCGGCCGCAGAGGCAAAGCGAAAGGACGGTGGAACATATGCCAACCTTTACCATGGACAGCAGACAGATCTATTATGAATCCCACGGTCAGGGCAAGCCTTTGGTGCTGCTCAACGGCATCATGATGTCCTGCGCAAGCTGGAAGCCCTTTATTGAGGCTCTGTCTGCCAACAACCGCCTGCTTTTGGTGGATTTTCTGGATCAGGGCCGCAGCGACAAGATGGTTGGGCAGGTCTATGACCACGGCATTCAGGTGCAGGTGGTGCGCCGTCTGCTGGAGCATCTGGATCTGAAAAGTGCCTGCATCGCGGGCATCTCCTACGGCAGCGAGGTGGCGCTGGAGTTTGCCGTGACCTATCCGGAGATGACGGAGCGGCTGATCCTGCTCAACGCCACCGCCGCCACCGGCTGGTGGCTGGGAGACATCGGCAAAGCCTGGAATCTGGCCGCAGGCAGCGGCGAAGCGTATTACCACACCTCCATCCCCGTGATCTACTCCCCCGCCTTCTACACGGAGCGCCACGAGTGGATGGAAAAGCGCAAGGAGCTGCTGATCCCCCTGTTCGGAAACCCCGACTTCATCGGCGCCATGCAGCGCCTGACGGACAGTTCCGAAACCTACGACCTGCGGGGTCGGCTGGGCGAGGTGCAATGCCCCACGCTGGTGGTATCCTGTCAGGAGGACTATCTCACGCCCCTGAAAGAGCAGGAGTATCTGGCCGCCCACATAAAGGCCTGCCACCATGTGATCCTGCCGAACTGCGGCCACGCCTCCATGTATGAGCAGCCCACGCTGTTTGCATCGCTGATCGCAGGCTTTGCAGGTCTCAGTCACACGAAATTCGACATTTGAGGAACGACCTATGAGTTTATCCTATCAGACTATTACCACGCCTCGGCTCACCACGGCCTATCTGGCGGCGGGCACCCTCGGCAAGCCCCGCCTCCTGCTGCTCCACGGCAACGTGGCCTCCGCCGTGTTCTACCAGCGCCTCATGGAGCATCTGGCGGCGGACTTTGAAATGCTGGCTCCGGATTTCCGGTGCTTTGGCCATTCCTCGGCTCTGCCCATTGACGCCACGCGGGGCATGCGGGATTTTTCCGACGACGTGGAGGACTTTGTGACCGCCATGGGCTGGGATCGGTTCAGCATCATGGGCTGGTCCATGGGCGGCGGCGTAGCCATGCAGTACGCCATTGACCATCCGGAAAAGGTGGAAAGCCTGATCCTACAGGCGCCGCTGGCACCCTTCGGCTTCGGCGGCAGCTACGGCGAAACGGGCATCCCCGTGGAGCCTGCGGGACTCGGCAGCGGCGCCGCCTGCGCCAATCAGGCACTGCTGCAGGCCATCCGCACCGGCGACCGCACGCTGCCCGGGCAGGTCATTGACAGCGTGTATGTGGCCGCCGGCTACAAGCTCCCCCAGGAGGATCGGGAGAAATACATCGACTCTGTGCTCCAGTGCAAGCTGGGGGACGACATGTGCCAGGGCAACAGCACCCCCTGCGCCCAGTGGCCGTATGCCATGGGCGGCGACAAGGGCGTGTCCAACACCATGTCCGTGCGCTACTGCGACCTGTCCGCTCTGGCGGAGGTGCAGCCGCAAATGCCCATTCTGTGGCTGCGGGGCGACAAGGACGTAATGGTGTCCGACCACAGCGCCTGCGACATGGCGGTGCTGGGGCAGATGGGCTTTTTGCCCAACTACCCGGGGGCGGACGTATTCCCCTCCCAGCCCATGGTGGCGCAGACGCGCTATGTGCTGGAGCGGTATCGCGCCAACGGCGGCCGCTATGAGGAGCACGTCATCGCCGGCAGCGGCCACGGCTGCATGCTGGATCACGAGGATGAGGTGGCCGCCCTGCTGCGGCAATTCATCCGCTGAAAGTTTAGGAGGAATGATCCATGTTAAACGATAAGATCGCCATTGTCACCGGCGCTGCCAGCGGCATTGGCTACGCCGTGGCGCAGGCGCTGCGGCAAGAAGGCGCGCAGGTGGTCATGGCCGACGTCAACGAGGCGCTGCTGCGCGAGTCCGCCCGCAAACTGGGCGGCGTTCCCTTCGTGGGCAACCTGACAAAGCGGGAGGACTGCCGGCAGCTGGTGGATTTCACCGCCCAGCGCTTCGGCCGCGTCGACATTCTGGCCAATGTGGCGGGCGTGCAGCATGTGTGCCCCATCGAGGAGTTTCCGGAGGACAAGTGGGACTTCATCATCAGTCTCATGCTCACCGCCCCCTTCCTGCTGACCCGCTACTGCTGGCCTTACATGAAGGAAAACGGCTGGGGACGCATCATCAACATGAGCAGCATCCACGGGCTGGTGGCCTCGGAATTCAAGAGCGCCTATGTGTCCGCCAAGCACGGCCTCATCGGCTTCACCAAGACCGCTGCCATGGAAGGTGGCTCTCTGGGCATCACCTGCAACGCCATCTGCCCCGCCTATGTCATGACCCCGCTGGTGGAAAAGCAGATCGCTGCGCAGGCGCAGACCCACGGCATCCCCGAGGACAAAGTCATCTCCGACATCATGCTCTCCAAGGCCGCCATCAAGAAGATGGTGCCGGCGGAAAACATCGGCGCCATTGTGAAATTCCTCTGCTCCGACGCCGCCGACTCCATTACCGGCATCGCCCTGCCCATCGACGGCGGCTGGACAGCCAACTGACACGCATTTCCCCCTACCTCCCTCTCCGCATATAGGAAAAAGCTCGATGCCTGATGCATCGGGCTTTTTCCCTTGGTATAGAGAGGCAAATCACCAGATATGGTTCTTTTCCGCTTCCTCCAGCAGCCATGCGCGGAAGTCGGGATGGGCGATCTTTGTCAGCGCCTGCACCCGCTCGGCAATGGTCAGGCCGCGGAGCCACGCAATGCCGTACTCGGTGACCACATAGTCCACGTCGTTGCGGGAGGTGGTCACGGCGGCGCCGGACGTCAGCATGGGGACGATCTTGGAGTGCAGCTTACCGTCGTGATCGGTGTAGGTGGAGTGCATGGCCAGAATGGACTTGCCGCCGGGGGACATCTGTGCGCCCTGAACGGTCTCCGCCTGGCCGCCGGAGCCGGAGAACTGCACGGGGCCTACGGATTCGCTGGCCGCCTGGCCGGTGAGATCCATCTCCAGCGTCGCGTTGATGGACACGAACTTGTTGTTGCGGCCGATGGTATAGGGGTCGTTGGAATAGGTGCTGGACTTAAAGAGCACCATGGGGTTGTCGTCCAAAAAGTCATACAGCCGGCGGCTGCCCATGGTAAATGAGCAGATGCTCACGCCGTCGTTGAAGCCCTTTTGGGTGTTGTCCACGGCGCCGCACTCAATGAGATCCACCATGGTCTCCGTGAACATCTCCGTGTGGATGCCCAGATGCTTCTTGGTCTTCAGCTCGTTGGCCACAGCATTGGGAATGTTGCCGATGCCCAGCTGGATGGTGGAGCCGTCCTCCACCAGAGAGGCCACATATTTGCCGATGACGGCGTCCTTTTCCGTGTAGGGCGCGGGATCCACGCACAGAATGGGGCGGTCGGACTCCACCAGCGCCGTGACCTGGGAGATATGCACCATAGTGTCGCCGAAGGTGCGGGGATAATTGGGGTTCACCTCCACCAGCAGCACGGCGCCGGCGCGCACCACGTCCATCTCATAAATGGAGCTGACGGACAGGGACATATAGCCCCGCGCGTCCATAGGGGACACGGTGGTCAGCAGCACGGGGCGGCGGTGCTCATGACGGATCCGATCCAGCGTTTTTCGCAGGATGCTGGTGGAGTGCTGGGGCACGGCGCTGACCAGATGCTGGGCGTTGGCCTTGCGCAGGCCGGCGGTGAAGAACCAACCGTGGTGCGCCATGACGGCCTGCATGGACGGGTCGTGGAAGGCGGGATAGTCCATGGTGGGGATGCAGCTTTGCAGGATGAGATCCTTCACCCCCGTTTCCTTCAGGTGGGGCAGCTCGTTCATAAGTGCGTCGGGGCAGGAGGCGGCCATAGGCGTGAAAATGAAGTCGCCGCTCTGAATATGCTCCAGCACCTGACGGGCGGACATTTTCTTCCGATCATACTCTTGCTGATACTTGTTCATAAGCGTTCCTTTCCCTGCTTGGCAGAATTGTTTTCAGTCTTCTGCTATAAGCATAAACCATGGGAGAAAAAATGTAAAATACACGTTTTTTATCCCTTATAAATTGAAATTATGATGCAAAAACGGCGGCTCCGCTTACCGAAGCCGCCGCAGAATTTACTGCCCGCACATATCCAGAAAATGCCGCATAGGCGCCGTGACGAACCGCCCTTTCCGGTAGGCCACCGACAGCGTCCACGGGGCACAAGGCTCCCGCAGCCGCAGGCACACGGCCTCGGAGCGGGGGTGCTTGTCCATGAGCGCTTTGGGGAAAAAGGCCACGCCCTGCCCGTCTATGGCCATTTCATACAGAAGATCCCACTGGGAGCTTTCAAAAGCCACCTGCGGCTCAAAACCTGCCTCGCGGCACAGGCTCTCCACCACGCCGCTGAACATGAATTCCTGCGAGATCATCAGCAGCGGCTCCGTGCGCAGGCGGGAAAAGCTGACGCTCCCCGCTCCGGCCAGCGGATGATCCCGACTCACCACCGCCACGATCTCCGACCGCACGGCAGGCTGCGCCACATAGTCCTCCCTGCTCACCGGCTCCAGCAGCACGCCCAGATCCAGCTCGCCCAGCTCCAAAAGGGAGAGGATCTGGCGGGAGGGCACCTCTATGATCTGCAGCGCGACCTCGGGATAGGCCGCGCGGAACTGGCTGATGAGGGTGTGGTAGTAAATGGAGCCGGAGGTGGGGGGAATGCCGATGCGGAGGGTGTCGGCGGCACCGATCCGCTGGCGCAGCTCGCGGGTCTGGCCGTCCACAAAGGAGAGGATCCGCTGGGCGTACTCGCAGAACAGCTCGCCGCTGGGCGTGAGGGTGAAGTCCTTGGCGGTGCGGTCAACGAAGTCGGCGCCGAACTCCTGCTCCAGCAGGCGCACGCTCTTGCTCAAAGCAGGCTGGCTGACATGGAGCAGCTGCGCCGCGCGGGTAAAGCTGCGCTGGCGCACTACCTGGGTGAAATATTGCAGCTGATTCAGCGTCATGGTCTTCCCTCCCCTGCTTTGCGGCGAATTTTTCTTATAGGGGCGCTTTTACACGCCGCGTCCCAGCTGATACGCCTGCCCCATGGCGGGGGTGTTTTTCACCTCGCCCGCCTCATACACGCCGCTGCCTTTGTAGGTCTTCTCATCGTTGGAAATACACTATATATTATAACAATCTTATAGGATATTTGCAAGGCATGGTAGGCTGTCGGTCTATCAAATAATAGGCCGACAGCCTAGTTTCAGCCTATTTTAGAGGGCTTTTGTATATTTCCGCATGGTGGTGGCGGCGTAGAGCATGACCAGCAGCTCCGTGATGGGCATGGCCAGCCACAGGGACGAGGCTCCCGCCAGCTTCGGGAGAAGCAGGATCAGCGCGCCGCTGATGACAAGCCCCCGCGCCACCGACACGACAAAGGCCGCCTTGGGCTTCATGATGGCCTGGAAATAGTAGGTGGAGAAAATGTTGAAGGGCAGCAGCAGGAAGGACAGGGCGTAGGTGCGGACGATGGCGGGCGCCATGGCCAGGATCTCCGGCGTGGGGGTCATGAAGATGCGGACATAGAGATCGGGGCAGGCCATGCTGAGAGCCGTCCAGAAGACGCCGAAGAACGCCGCTGTCCAGAGGGCGAAGCGGAGGGTCTCGCGGATACGGTCTCCCTTGCCGGCGCCGAAGCTCATGGACATGATGGGCTGGGACGCCTGCCCGACGCTGTAGCCGCAGCACTGAACAAAGGTGCTGATCTGTATGATGGGGCCGTAGATGGCCAGAGCGTCGGTGCTGAGGCAGCGCATGATCTGACGGTTAAAGAGCACGGTCAAAATGCCCATGGCCACGTCTATGAAAAACGTGGAAAAGCCGGTGACGGAAATTTCGCAGAGCTTGCGGCGGAGCTTTTCCGGCTTTATGAGGCGGAGCGTATTTTTGCGGCTGACGAAATGGGTCAGCTGGATGACCGTGGTTATGACGGCACCGATGGCGGTGGCCAAGCCGGCGCCGTAGATGCCCATGTCGCAGGTGAAAACGAAGAAGTAATCGCCGAAAATATTGAAAATGCCGCCGCACAGGACGCCGAGGGTGGCAAGGCCGGGGCTTTTGTCATTGCGCAGGAAGGCCGCCACCACCTGATTAAAAAGATACAGGGGGAACACATATTTAATGGGGCGCATATACGCCTGCGCCAGCACCAGCAGGGAGCTGTCGGCGCCGAAGAAGGTGAGGATGGGGCGGTCAAAGAAGATGATGCCCACCCAGGCCGGCACAGCCAGCACCACGGCGCCGATGAGGGACGCCGAGAAATACTGGTTTTCGCGGCCGTCGCCTGTTTCGCTGCCCCGCCGGATGCTGAAGAGCACGCTGCCGCCGGCGCCCATGAGCAGGCCGAGGCTATAGATGATGTTCCAGACCGGTGCAACGACGGCCAGCGCCGCCGTTCCCTCCGGCCCCTGATACTGCCCGACCATGGCCACGTCCACGATAGAATAGATCGAGGCGATCATGGCGGTGCCGAAGGAGGCGGACAAATATTTGAAATAAATGGGTTTGATCCGATCGGTCAAAAAATCCATATTTATTCCTCCTTTTTGCATGAAAATCTGCGCGGGAATTTGCACGAAAAAAACGGACAAGAAGCAGACATCTCAGTCTGACTCTTGTCCGGCTGTTGCTTCTATGAACAACTCGCCCTCCGAGCGAACGCATGCATTGTAGCACAGTCGGCGGCAAAGGTCAAGGGGTTTTTTCGACGTTTTTTGCAGAAAAAAATACGGCAAGAAGCCCGCAAGATCTATGATCTCACGGGCCTCCTGCCAAAAGGGAAATGAAAAAAGGGATGTGGCTAATTCAGTTGGCTGCGCTGCATCCGATCACTGCGCCTTTTTCTTCTTGGCGCAGACGACCACAGCGCTGCCGCTGACCAGCAGCAGCACGCCCCACAGGGCAAAGCCGCTATCGCCGGTCTTGGTCTGGCCGCCGCCCTGCTCCTGCTTCTTAGGGAGCACGGTGTCAGCCTTGGTAATTTCCTCGGTCAGATCTGCATTGGCAAAATACTTGCCGCAATCCTTGCAATACCAATATTCAATGTTGCCCTCGGCCTGAGTGGTGGCGGCCTTAGCCTCCACATAGGTGAGGCCATCCTCGTGATGGTCAGGCTCGATGTCGCCGTACTCCTGATGGCAGACCTCGCACACGGCCTTCTTGGTGCAGGTGGCGGTGCCGCCGGTGTGACCCGCGGCCTCGATGACGGCAAAGCCCTCCTTATAGCCGCAGCGGCTGCACTCCTTGCCGGCCTCGTAGCCGTCCTCGGTGCAGGTGGCCTTCTTGCCGTCCTTATCCACCAGATCATGGCCGCCGTAATAGTCCTCGCAGATGCTGGACGCCACAGCAGCGGTATTCTGGGCGGTAATGCCGTAGGTGCCGGTGGGAGTACCGCCGACAGCGGAAAGAGATGCATTCTTTTCATTATCGAAGGAGCAAGCGGTGGCGCTGCTCTTATCGCCGAATGCGATCAAGCCGGCAGCTCCACTTTCATACACAGCCGTTACCTGACCCGCTGCGTGGCACTTCTCCAGCTTGACTGCATCTGTTGCTGTGCCGAGAAAACCACCCGCTCTGGCATTCTTGTAATTAAATGTGCTTGCAACATCACCTGTGGCAATGCTGTTCGTCACGGTTACATCGTACTCAGCATAGCCCGCAAAGCCGCCGACATTCCAGTTACCTGTCGCTTCCACTTTGCCAAAAGCTGCGCAGTGCTTCACTGTGGTTTCGTAGAACAGGATGCCGGCAAAGCCACCGGTGCACCAACCCTCGCTGCTCACATTGCCCTTTGCAACGCAATCGGTAAACTCAGACATAAAAGTATTTCCTACAAAGCCGCCGGCGGTGCTGTATCCGTTCACCTTGACATCGGCCGTGCAATTCTCAAAATGGATATAGTTGCTATCCCCCACAAGACCGGCTGCATTCTTGGTGGAGCTGACCGTGCCGGACACAGTGCAGTTTTTGATGACTGAATAATCCGTACCATGCATGGGGTTAATGCGGCCGATGAGCAGGCCGGCGCCGTACGAATCGCCGGAAGTTGCATTGCCGTCACCGGCAAACACCGTGCCGTTTTCCACGGTCAGGTTCTGAACGATCGGCTCCTCGCTGCCGATGGCTGCAATGACACCGAACAGGCCGGCGCTGCGGTTCTTATACTTTCCATCGCCTTCCCGCTCATCCACATACAGGCCGGTGATCTTTTTGCCGTTGCCGTCAAAATAGCCCTGGAACGACTGGGCAGAGCCACCGCCGGAGGACCAGCTCTCGTAGCCGATCGGCGTCCAGACGTGGGCGGAAAGGTCAATATCGGCCGTGAGCTTGAAATACTCCTTGGTGTGGGTCTTGCCGCCAGCTCCGCTGTTGACGTCTGCGGCCAGCAGCGCCAGCTGCTCCGCCGTGGCGATCTGGTAGGGATCGGCCTTGGTGCCGGAGCCACCGTCAAAGGCAGAGGCGGCGTAGTCTGTCCAAAGTCCCTGCGGCGCCGTCTCGGCCGAGGCCACCACCGGCAGGCAGGCGGCCACCACGCAAAGACTGAGCACAAGGGTCAGGATCTTCTGTTTCAGCTTCATTCAAAAATACCTCCATTTTGGCGGAACCGTCCGCCTGATTTTCTCTGCCGGAGAGGTTTGCTCCGGCAGTTCCCTTACATGCTGCTGCATTTGGGTCTGCACGGCCAAGGGGGCTTTTATGCTCCCATTCATCCAATATAATGATACCACATAATGCCATTTTTTACAACGGCAGCACGGGCGCATTTTTCGCTGTATTTTCACGGAGACGGGCGGAGAATTTTTCCATTTTTCACAAAACAGCAGATTATGCTTCCCGCTTCCTGCGGCCTCTGCAAAGGAGCAGCAGCGCGGCCGCACTGGCCGCCATAGTCAGCAGGTACGGCTCGGGACGGAAGGAATCGCCGGTCTTCGGCTCCTCGGGACGGGGCGGCTTATCATTTTTCACGGTAAGATAATACCCTGTCTTTTCCATTTGGAAGCGGATAGAATCGGACTCGGCCGCATAGGACAGCTTCGCAGAACGGGCGCTGCCGTCCATATAAAACAGGTCGGTGCCTTGGCGAGATGTGACGGTGAGAGTGACCTCGCCGCGAGGCTGCGCCGGCGTGCTGTCACGGTAGAAGGCAAGGTAATAGGCCACAGGCTCCTTGCCCAAGTCCTGGGCTGCGCCGGAAAGCCAAGCATAGGCCTCCGGCTCCTCGGCGGCGGTGACGGGAATGATGATGACGCGCAGCCCCCTATCCTCGGACGCGCTGCTCCGGCCGCTGATGACCACGCCATCCGGCAGGTGCGCGCTGTCCGCCCTTTCGGCGCCCAGAACGATCTCATAATAATTTTTATTGCTTATGCACTGGCCATATACCTCGATGCCCTGACTCGCGGGCGCGGTATCGAGCTGCGTCTCCGCGGCAAAGGCCGTGACGGGGCAGCAGAGCAGCAATGCAGCCGCAAGAGCGGCAAGGATCTTCTTCATGTGGCTTCCTCCTTTATGAAACCGTAAGCACAGTGTTCAGTCTGGCGGAACCGGCGCTATAGTAGGTGTCCGGCTCGTAGGCCATGATCTTCAGGGATATATTTGCCGTGGCGCTGGGCACGGCTGTGAGCTGCACCGAGCGGACATACTCGCCGGCACGGATGAGGCCGCTCTCTCCCAGAATATTGTCATTTTCGTCCAGAATGCGCACTTTCAGCCAGACCGCGCTGCCCGAGGGATTGGTGAGCCACACATCGGCGGCACCATTTTTCACGGTCAGCTCACCCGCTGCCGAAAAGCGGAACTCCTTGGCATCTATCTCCCCGTAGCCGGCGTCCTGCGGCACGGCGGGGGTGCCCGTCCGGGCGGCGGGATCGAAGGGCGGGGGCGTGAAGCTCTCCCCTTTTCCGCCCACCGACAGAGCCACGGCCATGGCGATGACGGCCAGAACACAAAGCCCTGCTATCACCGGCAATATTCGTTTTATCATGGCTTTGCGTCCTTTCCTTTATTTTCCTCTGTCATATCTGACCCAAAAGCGGGTTTTGAGGCAAATATCGCAGAGGAGCTTTTCCCCTTGGGGGGCAAAAATGCCCCCCAAGGATAGAGATGCTGTTAGGGCTCGACGGTCACGGCAGAAACGGTGACGGTGATGGTGCCCAGCTGGGTAGAGGTGTCTACAACACGGTTCAGCGTGCCGGTGAGTTCCAGCTTGCTCTCCACCTTATCGGCTTCGAGGGGCTTATTTTCAACGCCGGCGGCAAGCTGCTTCTCGGCGACGGTCATGGAGCCGGTATACTCGCCCTTGTAGGTGGATTCGTCCTTGGCAAAAGCAAAGGCCACATTCACGGCTACGTTGGAGTGGTTGGTAACAGTCACCGTGTCACCTTCGGCGACCCACTTGTCGGTATCGTTGGGAGAATAGGTATGGGTCTCAGGATCCCAGGTCTTTTCGCCCGTGGTGGTGTAGGTGAAGGTCATTGCACCCCACTCAACATCCACGCTGTAGGTATCCTCAGCGGTGCTGTCACCGCCGTAAGAACCGTTGACACCAATGGTCTTGTTGCCCAGTTTGATCGTCTCATTGCCTGCAGCAGCGAACGCAGTAACGGACAGGCTCATGGCAAGCACCAGAGCGAGGACAAACGCAAAAATACTCTTGGTTTTCATTTCATTTTTCTCCTTTTTAATGATTTATTTTCAAAACGCTTCAGGCGCTTCGAACGGGGTCATGGCTCCACCGTGATGTTCACGGGGATCTCGGTGTTGACGATGGTCTTCTCGTGGGTGTCCGGCTGGTAGTACAGGACTTTGAACCAGCCGTTATAGCCGCCGGCGGAGAGCATGGGCACGGCCTCCTCCAAAAGAGCCAGCCTGTCCAGCTGCTTGCCGGGGGAAATGGTGCCGGACTGGGCTATGACCACGTCCTGCACGATGATCTGCAGGACAATGTCCTGATTGGACTTGGAGGGGTTGGCGAAGTAGAGACTCGCCATGCGGTCGGAGAGGTCAACGGTCACCTTCGTGGTGTAGGTGAGGCTGACGGCACCGCCGCCCTCGGCCTGCGGCAGCTTTTCATCGCCGCTGTCGCCGATGTCCTTGACGTACTGCTCCTCCTGACGGGGGGCATAGTCCGGCGTCAGGGTGGGCTTTGCGCGGAAAAACAGCGACCAGACGGTGACGCCGATGGCCACGATCAGCAGCAAAAGCAGCAGCAGGAGCAGCAGGAGCCACTTTTTATTTTTCTTTTCTTCCTTGATCTGCTCACGGGTCGCCATCAGGTGCCACCTCCCAGCGTTGTAAGACGGACTGTGATACTGCCCAGATTCTTCTTGCCGGCATTCTTAATGGAATCCGGAGCCTTGGAATCCAGGTTCAGGCTGGTGCTGATGGAGGCGTTAGGCGCCATGCGATGGTTCACACCGGTGGAAACGCCGCCGAAGCTGCCGGTCAGGCCGCAGGAGGACAGAGCCGAATCCGCCGCGAAGCTGAACTGCACCTGCAGGGAGACATTGCTCTCATTGGACACGGAGAGCTTGGCGCCGTCCGTCTTGGCCGCAGACCAGCCGCCGCCGACGTAGGTATGGGTGTTCGGCTCCCAGGTGCCGATGTCGTACTCGAACTCCATGTCGCCCCAGCTGAGAGTGACGGAGATGCGCTCCGGATCATTGCTGTAGGTGCTGTCGCTGCGGAAGTAGACAGGGTCGGCATCGAACACGGGGTACTGGTCATAGGGCTTTTTGCCGTTGTCGATGTCCTGCTTCCAGAGGGCTTTTTCGCCGGTGCTGGTCTTGCTGTTGACAAGGTAGCAGACCTCGCCGCCGGCAAAGGCGGACTTATTTTTAGCCGGAGCCGTGGGTGTGGTCGTGATGCTGCCCGCTCCGAAAGCCGAGGAGGCAGAGCCTGTCAGATAGTAGTTATCGGTGAGATTGGAAGCCGTGCCGCCGCGCAGCCAACCGATGATAGCGCCGCAGTAGTTGCCGCCGCCGTTTTTCACCGAGCCGTAATTATAGCAGTTGTGAATCTTACCGGATGGATTGTTCAGGTATCCCAGCACACCGCCCACATACGCGCCTGCTGTGGCTGTTTTGACGGTGCCGAGATTGGCACAGTAGCCAATTTCGCTGTTATTGATATACCCGACCACGCCGCCGATGCTGTCTGAGGCATTTTGCAGGTTTATGCTTCCAAAGTACAGACACTGCTTGGCCGTACTGCTATACAGCTCGCCGACCACGCCGCCCACATGAACCAGCGCATTTGCACTCGTGTTGCTGATGTTCACATAAGAGGTCACGCCGCTGACAGCGGTTCCGTATTTGGTGGCGCCTATGGCACCGCCTATGCCGGAGTTGTCGCCTTTGTTGCCGGCGCTGAGGGTGATGCTGCCCTTGATGGTGAAATCCTTGACCACGCCGCCATAGGTGGTGCCGAAGAGGCCGGTACGGACAGCGCCGCTGGGCAGGGTGGTGATGGACAGGTCGGAGATGGTGTGTCCCTGACCGTCAAAGGTGCCGGCGAAGGCATTGGTGCCGGTGCCGGAGGTCTCGCCGATGGGCGTCCACTCGGTGGCGCCGCTGTTTTTGGGATTATGAAGGCTTATGTCGCTTGTCAGACGGGCATTGATATTGAGATGCTTCGAGGTGGCTTCCTCCACATGGGTAGGATCGCCGTTGACGTAGGAGGCAAACCAGAACAGCTTGCCTCCGTTGTTGATCTCATAGAAGCCGTTATTAAGCGTGGGTGTTTCGTACTCGCCGCAGACGGTGCAGAAGCCGTTGTTATTGGTATAGGAGTGGGCGTAAACGTCCGATCCGACGGTCACTTCGTCCATATTCTTATAGGGAGAATTTGCATCCGTGGGGATGACATGGACGCTGAGCCACTTGCCAATATCGCTGTTCGTGGGGGTGTAGGTGGCCGTGGTGGCTCCCGCGATCTTGGTGTTGTCGATGTACCACTGGTACGTCACATTACCTGCATCAGCAGGGATCGTAACGGTCACAGGCTGCCGAGGATGAGGCCGATAGGAGGACAAAGTGCCGGTAATGAGGGGCTTGTCCACGGTGATGGTCTTTATGGCGGCGGTGAAATCCTCAAAGTCATTCATATTGGACAGTTTGATCTGAGGAGTGAATTTTCCGCCGCGGGTGGCTACGAAGTTGTAGCAAGCATCTTCGACCCATGTTTCGGACACAGTGTAGTCGTCAGATTCAGCCCAGCTGACGATGAACCAGCCCTGCCAAGCCTGGTCTGCCCCAGGCTCGGTGGAAGGCGTTGTCAGCTTAAGCTCGCCGATATCCTTGTTTGTATCATACTGCGCCGTGGAGGTGTAGTTTTTCAAACGGATCTTGGCCGTATCGGAATAGCCAAAGCCATCCTGAAACGGCAGAGGGCTGGCATCGCTGGTGGCCGGTGTTATCTCCATGTCCACAGTCTTTATCTGCGCCTTTTTGATGGTAAAGGTCTGGGTCTTTTTGCCCACTATGGAGCCGTCTGCGGTGGCCGTGTTGCGGCTTGCATCCGCCTTGCCGGTGAGCGCGACCGTGCCGGTGGGGCAGTGGATATTTTCGCCGTAGGCAGCTGTGTAGCCATCACTATTTATGGTAATAGACGTTCCGTGGGATACACGGCTGCGGTCACGATCCGAAGCTGCGGAGTAAGTGACCGTGTAGGTTGGCTTGATCTGCGCGCCGGTGTAGGTGTATGTTCCGTTGACACTTACCGTGCAGTCCATGAGATCATAGACGATGTTCGGCATGATGTAGGTGGACGAACCGTAGCCCTGCCCGTCGCCGTAGTGATAGGCCAAGCCCATGGAACTGTTCAGGTTCAGCTTGTTGGCTGTGGAAAGGGTAAGTGACCCTTTTGTATGCCAGGCTGTGTAGGGCACGGCTCCACCGCCGTTACCGCCTTTACCGCCAGGGTATGCGCTGGTGTTCTGCACACGCACGCCGCCGGAACCGCCGCTGGCAGCGCCGCTCTGCACGCCACCGCCGCCGGAACCGCCGCTGGCTGTGGAACCCACGGCACTGTTAGCCGTCCGACCGGAGCTTCCCGCACTGCCGGCACTGCCGGCCGCGCCGCCGTTGCCGCCTGCACCGCCGTCATGGTTGGCGCCGCTGCCGCATTCCGAAGCGGTGGTACCACCACCACCGCCACCGCCGCCGTTGGGCCAGCCACCGCCGCCGCCACCGCCGCCGCAGCCTGAAATTTTACCTTTGTGGTCGGAACTGAGCTGTCCGCCGGAGCCGCCGCCGGAGCCGCCTGCGCCGCCTGCACCAATGGCCGGGGCTGCGCAGCCGCCGCCACCGCCGCCACCGCCGCCGTTGCCGCCGATCATTTCGTCATTGCCGCTGAGCGTATACATCCCCTCACAGCCGCTGCCACCCTTACCGCCTGCGGCGGCACTGCCGCCCTTGGCCACCAGGGTCAACCGCCCGGGAATGTAAATGGTGCCGGTGCCCGTCCCTGCGGTTCCGGCGCTGCCTGCCGCGCCAGCCTTGCCGGGGTTATCGTCGTGGTTGTGGAATGTTAAGCTGAAAAGCCCTGTTGTCCCAGTAACATAAATTTCTTTTCCGTCTTTATTGGTGCTTTTCCAGCCGGACGCACCTGCGCCGCCTGTGCCACCGTTGCCGCCGATAGCCGCAGCGGCACCGCCGCCGCCTGCGCCACCGCTGCCGGTATACCAGTCATACCGTATTGCATTGCTGTTGACCTTTGTGTATCTTCTCTCCGCATCGGTACCATTGGTGCCCGCAGCGGCGTTGCCGCCGGTGACGGTGAGGGTGTCCTTGGGGGCAGCCGTGGAGGTGGAAAGCTCCTCATCGTGGGCGCTGTAGATATACAGCTTGGAGCTGGAGGGAACCTTGATGGCCGCCGTGGCGCCCGTCTTGCCGGAGGCGTTGGCGCCGTAGAGGGTCACGCTGCCGTTAATGATGATGGACACGGTGGCATTGGCGGCCACCGTGATGGGGCTTACTCCGGTAGATGCCGTATAGTTGATGGTGCCGTTGATCTGCAAGACGTCGCCATTATTCAGCGTGATAGGAAAATTTCTCGCACTCGACACCGTTTTGGTGGGCTTCTTCTGCCAGCCCGCGGCGTAAAGCGCAACGTCGCTCACCGCACTGACAGGCTCGCTCTGCCGGTCTACCGCATATCCTTCCACACTGGGAAACATGGTAAGCAGCAATGCGCATGATAGCAGCAGCGCCAATGTTTTTCCGATCCTCATATGCATGCTCCTTTCAAAACAGGGCTGTGACGCCGGACTCTCCAAAAACGCCGGCACCGAAAATCACGCCAAAAAATTACAAACAGGCATACTCTGTCCGCACTCATGCGGGCAGAGTATGCCTGTTTGTTTCGTTATATCTGAGAGTTGCACAGCGAAAAAGGGCGCAATTATCCCTTGCTTGCTTGCTTGCTTGCTTGCTTGCTTGCTTGCTTGCTTGCTGAAGCATGTACCCTTTCTCCATAGTTGTCAAGTCCTTTTTCGCAGTTTTTTCTGCCAGCCTCCGCATTCGCAAAGTCCGGCAGTCTGTACTTGTAATATATTTTAGTCGGCGGGCAAAAAAACACAAGGGGTTTGACACAAACGGTAAAAAAATGACACAAGCGGTAAAATTCAAATTGTCTTCATTGATTTTTTCCATTTTTATGGTATAATGCGGAAAATAAATCATTCAGCAAAGAGGAGTTATACCGTGAAGATCGCTATTGTTGATGATGATTTGAAAATGTTTGAGCGCATGCAGGCGTACCTGAAGGAAGCGCTGGGCGGCTCGGCAGAGCTTGCGTACTTTTCGAGCGGAGAGGCTTTTTTGCAGGCGTGGCAGCCGAGAGCCTATGATCTGGTGATCCTGGACATTTTTATGGCGCATCTCACAGGGGTGGAGGTGGCCAAGGAGATCCGGAAGACCGACGCCGACGTGAAGCTGGTGTTCAGCACCACCAGCAACGAGTTTGCCAGCGAAAGCTATGAGGTGAACGCCTGCTACTACCTGCTCAAGCCCTTCGGGCGGGACAAGGTGAAGGCTATGCTCGACCGGCTCGATCTGTCGGAGATCGAAAAAAACCGGACGGTGACGCTGCCGGACGGCACCGGTGTGGTGCTGCGGAACATCATCTACACCGACTGCGCCGCCCACCTCATAACCCTGCACTGCAAGCGAAACAGAAACATCGTGCTGCGAGCCAGCTTTTCCGAGATGGAAGCGCTGCTGTGCGAATACCCGTACTTTTTCAGCCCCACGAAAGGCATGCTCATTAACTTTTACGAGGTAAGCGCCCGCGACGGCGCCATGTTCAAAATGAGCGACGGAAGCCTGATCCCTATCAGCCGCCGCAGAGCCGGCGAGGTGCTGGAGGCCTACTCGTCGTTCTGCTTTGCACAGCTGCGAAAGGAGGATACGTGATGCCGCCGCTTTACAGGATCCTGGAGGTCGTGGCCTATTCCCTGCTGAATTTTCTGCCGTTTCTGATTTTGGCCATCTACCCGTTTCGCAACAACCTGCGGTTTTCCAAAAGGATCACGGGGCTGCTCATCGGGGTTCTGACCATTATCCAGATCATACTCGGCGCATGGGTCGCCTTTATGCCCGGGGACAACGCGGCCACCGTCAGCGCCGTCAGCACGGTGCTGTACGCGGTCTTCTATTTCTTGGCCGTGAAAAAACACGGGGGCAAGACCTTTTTCACGCTGCTGATGATCTCCAATATCGCAAACCTCGCCGTGATCTTGGCCAAGTGCGTGGAGGGCAAGCTGTTTCCGGCGCTGGCGGTGCAGGACTATCGCTGGTCGTTTGCGCTGATGCTTTTTGCCGTGGAGCTGCTGCTTTCCTTTCCCATCTTCCAATACATGAAGGCGGTGTATACGCCGGCGGTGGAAAAGGAGCCGTCCGGTCTTGAGTGGCGGTATCTGTGGCTGATACCGGCCACCTTTTATGTGATGTGGTACTACGCCTTTTACGGCGACGCTTCCCAGACCAGCCTCGAGATCGCCCTGCAGCCGAAAAACGCGCTGTTTCTGTTCGTTATAAATGTCGGGGAGATCCTGATATACTATGTGGTGACGCAGCTCATTCTGGAGCAGAACAAAGTCCTTGAGCTGAGCGAGCACAACCACCAGCTGGCTATGCAGTCCATGCAGTATGAGAACCTGAAAAGCAAGATCCTTGAGGTGCGGCGCGCCAAGCACGACATGCGCCACCACGTCGCCCTGATGCAGGAATACCTGAAAAACCAGGAGTACGAGGCGCTGCGGGAGTATCTGGACGTATACAGCGCCAGCCTGCCGGACGAACCTCTTGCGCCCTTCTGCGAAAACACGGCCGCCAATGCGGTGCTTCTGTATTTCGCGCAGCAGGCAAAAAACGAGGGCATTGCGTACATCGTGAAGACCGACATCCCCCGAGAGCCGGGCATTCCCGACACGGATATTGCCGTTTTGCTGGGCAATCTCATCGAAAACGCGCTGGACGCCTGCAAGGAGGAGACCGGCGACAGGAAGATCATCATTCGGGCAAGCACGACGGACGGCTCCCTGTGCATCACCGTGGACAACACCTTTACCGGCACGCTCAAACGAAAGCCAAACGGCGACTTTGATTCCACCAAGCACAAGGACGCCGGTCTGGGAACGCAGTCGGTGAAAAGCATCGCCCAGCAGCACAGCGGCCTTTGCCGCTTTGAGGCGAAGAACGGCATGTTCTATGCCTCGGTATACTGTCAGCTCCGGTAACGCGGGGGACATAACGGCATGCCGGAGAACGAAACGCAAAAAAGCGCAGATGGGAACATTTTCATTCCGATCTGCGCTTTTTTCGTTATGTATTGGGGAAATTCTTGTATATTTTATCGTTTGCGGCCACGCAGTTCTTTCCGCCGTTTTTGCCGACATAGAGTTGCCTGTCCGCTTTGGTGATGACCGATAGATCGCTCAGCTCCTTGGCGCTTCCGCAGGCGACTCCGAAAGATGCGGTAACAATGCTTTTATCCGGAAGATCCTCCCGCGCAATGGCGGCAGCGCGCACAGCACCAAGCAGCTCTCCGGCTATACGGCAGGCTTCGCCCTCCTCCACGTCCGGCAGGAGGACAACAAACTCCTCCCCTCCGAACCGGAAAAGATACCAACCATCGCCCTCGAGCACGGCGGCCACGCTCTCGGCAATACGCTTCAGCGCTTCGTCGCCCTTCATATGGGAATAGTGATCGTTGTACGATTTGAAATCATCCACGTCAAAAATAATGGTGCTGACCCTTTCGGGCTGCATTTTTTCGGTAACAAACGCGCAATACGTTTCCAGGGCCTTTTTGTTCAGCGTCCCCGTCATCACATCATTATAGGCAAGCTTGATAAAATCATTGCTCATTTCCTGAACGAACCGGTCATTGGCGGCCTGTCGAAGGAAGATATGCCGAAGGGCAATAAAACCGACAACAATGGAAAAACGCAGCAGGAAATGCTTGAATAAATTATAGTTTTCCGCATAGGGAAGCCGCGCGGGCAGCCAGCAGCTGAGGGCGATCAGGACGCATACGATCACGGTATCCGGGGTGCTGTACGTCGGCGCGATCATGATGACAAACAGGTAGCACATGGAGATGGAAAGGCCGATATTATGGTAATTGCAGGAAACCATGAATATGGTAACGGCGGCGATCACCACGGCATAAAATGCAAGCAGGACAAACCTCGCAAGCGGGGTGTCGTATTTCTTATAGAAAATCGTAAAAAGCAGCATCGCCAGGGACGCAGTGACCATCATGTAAAGCGGTATCATGTCGAGGGGGAGCATCGTTTTCATGATGGTGTTTTTGACCAGATAGAACCCGTTGGTCAGCAGAAACAAAACGACCGCGCAAAATACGATGGAATAGTTCTGCCTCATGAAAATGCTCTGCTCGGTGGGGACTTCGTCGATCCTTATTCCGAGAACGCGGTGGCAAAAGCCCCTGAATCTGGCAAGAGCTGCCCCCGATATTCCGAGGGTTACATCCCTCACTATGTCGGCTCTATCCTCTTTTCTTTCCATATGAGTCCTCCCGCAAGCAACGCTGTGATAATTGTCTGTCTATATGCCGTATCAGTCTTCTGCGCCTTGCCGGCCGCACCGGAGATCCGCTTTCCGGGCAGACGGTCTTGACATAAGCGTGCTTTTCCTTATAATAGTATTATAACACGTTCACCTATGAACGAAGCAAGCGGAACAGGGGGAAAATTCGTGGAAAAAGATACAAAAGCCCTCTTTCAGATCACCGAGGCGGCACACGCCTGCGGCCTCTCCCGCAGCACATTGATGCGTCTGGAGAAAAAGGGTCTTCTTGTGCCCGCCTATATTGCGCCGGAGAGTGGTCGGCGGTACTACGACAATTTCAATGTTGCCCGCATTCTGCAGGTGGAAAAATTCCAGGCCATGGGGCTGAACGCAGAGGAGATCGCCGCCTATTTCATTCGCGGTGGCGAGGCGTCTGCGCTGCTTGCGGCGCTGGAAAAGCGCCTGCTGGAGCTGCAGCGGAGCGTGGAAGAAATGCGGCTGCGCGCCGCGGAAGGCCCCAGCATCTCCGTGCAGGTGATGCAGCTGCCCGCCGTGACCTGCTGCATACGCTGGTGCAAGGGCATCACCTATGAGGAGCGCTATGCCGCCATGTTTGCGTTTTACAGCGAGTGCATCCGCAAGGGCTATGTGCTCTCCGACGAGCCGCTTTTCCAAATTTCGGATCGGAAGGACTATCTGGAGGGCTACATCAGCAGTGAGCCGTACTCCTACGCCGTCTGCGTTCCCGTGCGGCCGGAGACGGCGCCGGCAGATGCGGTGGTGCTGCCGGAATGCCGCGCACTGTCGGTGCTGTACTGCGGCGACTATTCCGGCGTGGACGAAATGTGGCTGACACTGGGGCGCGAAGCACGGGCGCGGGGGCTGACGCCTGCAGAGCCGCCCCGCACTCTGGGCATCGTTGCGCCCTACACGGGGCGAGAGATTGAAACGCAGCGGTACTGCTCCCGACTCGTCCTGCCGTTGAAAGAGTGAGCCGCCCAAAACGCAGCCTCCCCTCCGCCGGAGGCGGCGTTCGGGACAGGAAAGTGAAAACTCATGCCAAATCAGAATCCCCGAATTCTTGCTTTTTCGGGGATTTTTTGCGCGCTGCGGGGGGGGGCTTGCCCCCTTCTCTCAATGAATACGGCCGCCAGTCACTCCGGCGAATGCGCTCCTCTGCGGGAATTTCTCTTTTTCTCACAAAATCATTGACAAATATGTCCTCGAAGGTGTATACTATGTCCATCTTGTGAATCGTCACTCACGACACGCGCCGACGGAGACAGACTATGTATAAAAAGCTCGACGAAAAAACCATGCATCTGATCCTGGAGACCGGCATCGACCAGTTTGCCCGATTCGGTCTGGATCGTGCCAATATCAATACCATCGCCAAGGCCGCCGGCGTTTCCGTGGGCGTCCTCTATAAGTATTTCGGCGATAAGGACAGCTTTTTTCTGGCCTGCGTGCGTCACTCTCTGGCTCAGCTGGATCAGGTCCTGCAAGAGGCCGTGGCGCACGAAACGGACATTGAGTCCGGCATCCGCAGCATCATCAGCGCCCTGATCGTCCACGCCCGAGAGCATCAATGCCACAACGCCCTCTACAACGAGATCACCTCCGGCGGCTGCAAAAAGTACGCACGGGAGCTGGCGCGAGAGATCGAGGGCAGCTCCGCCGCCGTCTATGCCCGACTTTTGGAAAACGCACGCCGAGCCGGAACCGTGGATCCCGCTCTGGATCCGCAGGCATTCGCCTTTTTCTTGGACGACCTGTTTATGATGCTGCAGTTTTCCTTCAGCTGCGAGTATTATCGGGAACGCATGGCCATTTTCTTGGGGGCTGACTGCGCCGACAATCCCGAAAAGCTCACCGAGTCCTTTATGCACTTCATCAAAAATGCATTAAAAATAGGAGGAGATCGCCGTGTATGTGATCGCGTATGACATTGGCACCACCGGCGTCAAGACCTGCCTTTTTGAGGTGGGCGACACCCTGCGGCTGCTGGCCGGAGAGTACGAGGGCTACGGCCTCTACATCCTGCCAGGCGGCGGCGCGGAACAGGACGCCGACGAGTGGTGGGCGGCCATGGCCAAAAGCACCCGACGCCTTCTGGAAAAGACCGGCACCGACCCTAAGAGCATTGCCGGCATCTCGTTCTGCTCCCAGATGCAGGGTCTGGTGCTGGTGGACGAGGCGGGCTGTGCCCTGCGCCGCCCCATGAGCTACATGGATCAGCGGGGCGGCAAGGAATTCGCCGCCTGCCAGACCCACGGCCTTACCATTTCCGGCGTGAATGCGCTCATGCTGCTGCGCAGTCTCCGCCGCACCCGAGCCGCCTCCACCAGCGTCAAGGATCCCCTGTGGAAATACAAGTGGGTCCAGCAAAACGAGCCGGAGGTGTACGCCAAGGTACATAAATGGCTGGATGTGAAGGAGTATCTCATCGGCCGCTGCACGGGTCAGTTCGTGATGACCCGCGACTCCGCCTATTCCACTTTTCTCTACGACAGCCGCCCCGACAAGGGCTGCTGGAGCCGCGAGCTTTGCCGGATGTACGGTGTGGAGTTTGACCACCTGCCTCGCATCATCGAGTGTACGGATGTGGCCGGAATGCTCACAGCCCGAGCCGCTGAGGATCTGGGTCTGGCGGAGGGCTGCCCCGTGTACGGCGGCGGCGGGGACGCCACGCTCATCGGCGTGGGCGCAGGCTGCACGGAGGTGGGGCAGACCCACATCTATTCCGGCACCTCCGGCTGGGTCAGCACAGTCATTGGCCGCCAAACAGTGGATATTGTGTCCATGATCGCCGGCATCGTAGGCGCGCAGGCGGGAAAATACAACTATTTTGCCGAGATGGAGACCGCGGGCAAGTGCTTCGAGTGGGTCAAGGAGCACCTGGTGCTGGATGAGATCGGCATTTATCTGCAAAAAATCAACGTGGCCGAGAGCCAGGAGACGGTGTATGAGAGTCTCTACGACTACATGACCGACACCATCGAGGCCATTCCCCCCGGGGCGGGCGGCGTGCTCTTCACCCCCTGGCTCCACGGCAACCGCTGCCCCTTTGAGGATCCCAAGGCGGCGGGCATGTTCTTCAACCTCCGTCTGGACACCGGCAAGACCGAGATGCTCCGTGCCGTTCTGGAGGGCATTTGCTACCACCTGCGCTGGATGCTGGAGTGTCAGGACAAGAAGGTAAAGACCGCCTCCACCCTGCGCTTTGTAGGCGGCGGGGCGCTGTCTCGGGTCACCTGCCAAATTTTGGCGGATGTCACAGGCCGCACCGTGGAAACCGTGGCCGACACCAAGGATGTGGGCGCAGTGGGCGCCGCCATGCTGGTGGCGGTGGGCAGCGGACAGATTGCCGACCTGACCCAAGCCGCCGGACTCATTCGTCCCGCAGCCCGCTATACGCCCGATCCCGCCAATCAGACCCTGTATGACCGGAATTATAAGGTATTCAAAAATCTCTATGCGGCCAATAAGAAGAATTTCGCCGCGCTGAACTAAGGGGGGCAAGACCATGGAAGAAACTGCGCAGAGAGCGCTGATCTGCCAGACGGGGCTGGCGCTGCTGGAGACGGGCTTGGTGGCTCGGACATGGGGCAATGTCAGCAGCCGTCTGGATCCGAACCATTTTCTCATTACGCCCAGCGGGCTGGACTATCACAAGACCCAGCCGCAGGACATCGTACGAGTGGAGCTTTCCACCATGACCTGGGAGGGCAGCCGCAAGCCCTCCGGAGAGCGGGGCGTCCACGCAGCCGCCTATAGGGTCTTCCCCGAGGTGAACTTCGTCATCCATACCCATCAAAACTGTGCCTCGGCTCTGGGGCTGGCGGGCTTTGACGCCATGGATATTACGCAGGATGAGCGTGCCGCCCTGGGAGGTCTGGCCAAGGCCGCCTACGGTCTCCCCGGCACAAAAAAGCTGCAAAAGGCCGTCTCCGCCGCTCTGGCCACCGGAGCGCACACGGTGCTCATGGCCGGCCACGGCGTGGTCATCTGCGGCGAGGATCAGTCCCAAGCCATGAACCGCGCCAAACTGCTGGAGGACATTTGCCGCCGGAACCTGCGCCTGCCCCAGACCGAACCCCGACGTCTGCCGGAGGAGAAGATCCAAGCCCTCCTTGCCGCCGTGCAGCGGGAGATCCCCGATGCGGAAATTTCCGGCGGGGACGGAGCCGTGCTGTGGGCGGATAGAGGGGAAGCCCTTCGGGCGCAGCTGGACGACATGGCGCAGATGCTGGGCTCCCGAATCCCCTGCGCAGAGCCATCGGCGGCGGCGATTTTGCGGATGCTTTCCAAGCAGGATGCGGTGTTCGTTCGGGGCGTGGGTGCCATTATCCGAGCCGCGGATCCCGACGACCGAGAGGCCTTGCGCCTGCTGACGGAGAAATCCGCCCTCTGCGCTCTGCACGCCGCGGGTCTTGGTGTCAAGGCACATCTCAGCGGGTTGGATGCAGCGCTGATGCACCTGATCTACCAAAAAAAATATGCAAAAAGGAAGGGCTGACTATGCAAACGGAGAAAAAGAAAGAGACCGCTCGGGTCATTAAATTCGTGCTGTTTTCCGCCTCGGCGGGTATCATTGAGACCCTGGCCATGATCCTCTGCGAAGAGATCCTGAAGATCCCCGCCCACTGGCTCTGCTACGCCATCGCTCTGGTTTTGAGCGTGCTCTGGAACTTCACCTTTAACCGCAAGTTTACCTTCCAGAGCGCAGCCAATGTCCCCCGCGCCATGCTGTTGGTGTTTCTGTTCTATGTGCCCTTCGCGCCGTTCACCATTTGGAATGAGCATTTTCTGGCGGACACTCACGGCTGGAACGAGTACGCCGTTCTGGCCATCAACATGGCTCTGAACCTGTCCCTGGAGTACCTGTGGGATAATTTCGTAGTTTACCGCAACAGTAAGGATACCAACGACATTGCGAAGAAGAAGCAAGGAAAGGAGCAGCAGCATGAATAATTGCGGCATCAGCAGATGGGACGATCCCCAAAAGATCAACGCCCAGCTCAAGGCACTCACCGATCAGCCCATTTGGGAGGTGACGGACGACTACTATAACAATGTAATTCTGAAGTATTACGACGAGAAGTGCACCCAGTCCCGCGCCGTGTATGAGGAATCGCAGAAGTATATCCCCGGCGGCGTACAGCACAATCTGGCCTTCAACAAGCCCTTCCCCATGTGCATGGCCAAGGCCGAGGGAGCTTACCTCTACGACAAGGACGGCAACAAGTACATCGACTTCCTTCAGGCCGGCGGTCCCACCATTCTGGGCAGCAACTATCCGGCCATACGGGAAAAAGTGTTTCAGCTGCTCAACGAATGCGGCCCCGTCACGGGTCTGCTCCACGAGTCGGAAATGCTCATTGCGCGGGAGATCAACCGCCACATGCCCAATGTGGAGATGTTCCGCATGCTTGGCTCCGGCACCGAGGCGGTGATGGCCTCCCTGCGCATCGCCCGCATCGCCACGGGGAAAAAGCGCATCATTAAGATCGGCGGCGCGTATCACGGCTGGTCTGACCAGATGGTCTACGGCCTGAAGATCCCCGGCAGCCGCGCCCTGCTGGAGTCCCACGGCATCCCCAAGGGCGCCTACGCCGCCACCGACGAAGTCCGCCCCAACGACCTCGACATGCTGGAGCGCATGCTCCGGCGCAACAGGCTTCGGGGCGGCACGGCAGCCGTCATTGTGGAGCCTGTAGGCCCCGAGAGCGGCACCCGCCCCATCGGACACGAATATAACAAGGGGGTTCGGGCTTTGTGTGACCGGTACGGCGCGCTGATGATCTTCGACGAGGTGGTCACCGGCTTCCGAGTAGCCCTCTCCGGCGCCCAGGGCTACTTTGATGTGGTTCCGGATCTGACCATCTTCGGCAAGATCGTGGCGGGCGGCTATCCCTCCGCAGGCGGCGTAGGCGGCAAGCGGGAGTATGCCCAGCTCATGGCGGCGGGTCTGGCCACCGGCAAGCACCGCGCCTATGTGGGCGGCACTCTGGCGGCCAATCCCCTGTCGTGTCTTGCGGGCTACACGGCCATTCAGGAGATCGAGCGCACCAACGCCTGCGAGATCGCCGGCCGGATGGGCGACCGCCTCTGCGACGGCCTCAAGAGCCTGATCGGCCAGTATGGCCTGCCCTTCGTGGCCTACAACCAGGGTTCCATCGTTCATCTGGAATGCACCGGAGCCATGAGCTTCGACTTCTCCTCCATGTCTTTCCTGAAGTCCGCCGTGGGGCTGCTGCGCAACAAAGATATGATGTATGTTCGCAAGGACTCCATGGAGCGCATGGGCGCGGCCTACATGGCCAACGGCATCGTCACTCTGGCCGGAAGCCGCCTGTATACCTCTCTGGCCGACACGCCGGAGATCATCGACGAAGCGCTGAATCGCTTTGAGGAGGTCTTTAAGCACGTGGCCAAGACCGACAAAGGGCTGGTAAAATAAGCCGATAAAAAAGCGGATCATCCCGAATCAAAAGCCGACAGAGGATACTCTCTGTCGGCTTTTCCATATACAAAAAACGGCTCCGTTTCGGCTCCGTTTTCCACGGTCCACCGGCTATTGCCGGATGCGTTTTCCGTTGTTTCCGTTCGGAACGGCCTGTTCGGCGATTCGTTTAATCTCTGTTTAACACTTCTGCGGCATTTGTGATATAATCAAAGCACCTATGATGGGGAGGGATGGGCATGACCATCAAAAAAAGGCTGGCGCGCTCCAATATCGCCATGCTGGTGATACCGGTGCTGGTGGCGGCGGCGCCATCTGGCTGCTGGCAGCGAGCGGGAGGCTCTGCACAAAAAAATACCGGCGGCAGGGCGTGATATTGCTGGCGGGATTGGCCGTGGGGGTACTGGTGGGCAACGTGCGCCTGGGCGCATGGCTGGTCTTTGCCGCCGTGCGGCGCTTAACGCGCAGAAGCAGACCTTAGTATCTGCTATCCATATATAAAAACGCAGGGCGATACTTGTTGGGTATCGCCCTGCGTTTTGTCTCGGCTCAGTTTTCCCTTTGCAGGACATGATCCACCAGATCCGAATTCTTTTTCAGCGGCTCCTTTTCCTCGTCCAACAGGATGGATGCAGTCCCCATGTCGCCGCCGGAGACTACGAATACATCCAAAATCACGTCCCCCTCGATGGGGCAGATGTAGGTGATATCGTCGTTCCGGAAGGCGTACCACTTGGCCTCCTCCGGCAGTCCCACCCCGCAGTAGATCATCACAGCCTCCTGCGGGCTTCCAAACAGCCAGTCGTGCATCTCTCCCACCGTAAACCCGTCACTGCCGCTGATGCCGCCATTGGCTCGCCAGCGATCCGCAAAAACGCTGTCCCTGTCATATTCGCACATATACCAGCGCCCATCTGCGTCCGTAAGCAGCGCGGCCAAATAGTTCCCCCGCCGCTGTGTCTTCTCCAGATGCAGGCTCTCCGTCTTCAGGTAGCTCTCCGCCCGCTTCGCCAGAGCCTCCGCGTCGTCCTCCCGCGCCGTGCCGATCCAGTGGTGGGCGAAAAAGCTCCCCGCCAGCGCAGCCAGCACGGCCGCCGCCAGCAGGATGCCCAAAAGCACCACCCGCCGGTTCCATTTTCTTTTCATCGCCTTCAGTGCCGCTGCATCCCGCTCCGGTGTCTCCCGCGGGAAGTCGTCCGGCGCTTTCAGCTTCTCCAGCTCCCCTCTGCATGCCCCACAGCCCTGCAAATGTTTCTCCACAAAGCCCACACTGTCCTCGCTGAGCATCCCGTCCAGATACAAGGGCAGCATATCCCGAATGATGTGGCATCTATCGCTCATTCTTTCTCCTCCCATCTTTTTCGGATCATGTTTCGCGCACGGTGGTAAGTGACGCAAGCCCAGTTTTCCGACTTGCCGAAAAGCTGAGCGATCTGCTTGTAATTCAGCTCCGCATACACCCGCCACAGGAACACCTCCTTGTACGGATCCGGCACATCGTGGAGGATCTTTTGCAGCCGCATGGTCTCGTCCTGCCGAGCCAGCCGTTCCTCCGGCGATTCGCTCCGGTCGGGCACGGCCAGCAGATCGGCGCTGTCCACGCTGTCCACCCGCCGGAGCTTTTTCAGGTGGGTATAGTAGCAGTTTTTGGCGATCTGGCACAGCCAGATCCGAATGTCGCAGTCCCCGCGAAAGCGGTGCAGGGAGCGCAGCGCCTTGTAAAAGGTCTCGCCGGTAATATCCTCCGCCAAATGCGCGTCCCCTGAAAGCCGCCGGATGTACAAATATACCTGGTCGAAATATTCCCGATAGATCTCCTCGAACTCCGTCACCTTGCCACCTCCTTTCACCTATAAGACTTCAAAAAGGGAGAAATCTTACAAATTTTTTTAATGTTTGTCCTCATATTCCCATTATACGGAAATACAAGTATCCCGCAAGCACCCCGATTTTCGTCTGCATCGCCCATCCACCGCAAGGCAAAGACTTCCGGAAGGTGCAAGCACACGGTTGCCCTTTACCGCCGTGCGGCCGGCAATACGCAGAGGCAGAGGATCACACTTGCTGTGAGAATACAAGAATCCCCGAAATCTTACGATTTCGGGGATTCTTGGCACGCCGTGAGGGATTCGAACCCCCGGCCTTCTGGTCCGTAGCCAGACGCTCTATCCAGCTGAGCTAACGGCGCATGTCTCATTCCTGACGACTTGAATATAATACCATGGTCTAAAACAAAATGCAAGCATTTTTTTGCAAAAATTTGCCTCATTTTTTCTGTTTCATTTCCTGCTTGTCATGTGCGGGAGTTTGTGCTATTGTAATGGGTAAGAAAGCGCTATTTCCCGCCGGCTTTCGCCAGAGGCCGCAGGGTAAACGGAGGATACGATACTATGAGTACAAATTTCAGAACCAGAATGTTCGGCGGTTTTGACCGCGAAGACGTCATCGCCTACATCGGTAAGATCACCCAGGAGAATCAGGCGCAGGTGGAGGAGCTGACCCGCTCCGGCGACGAGCTGCGCCGTCAGAACGACGAGCTGGGGCAGCAGTTGGTCATCCTGCGCAGGCAGGTGGAAAGCTGTGAAGATTCCCACAGGGAGAATGAGTCGCTGAAGCAGCAGGTGCAGCGTCTGGAGGCGGAAAACCGCGAGCTGCAGGAGGCTCTGCGCCAATCCCGCGAACACAGCGACGAGCTGCAGGTGCAGGCGGACGAGTACGCCAAGATCCGCGACCACATCGCCGAGATCGAGATCAACGCCCACCGCCGGACGGAGGAGTTCCGCGCGCAGGCCATCCGGCGCATCCACGAGCTGGTAGAGCGCCAGCGCACCTGGTGCAGCGAAAGCAGCGCCCGCTACGGGGAGCTGCTGCAGCGCTTCGGTGAGAAGCTGGAGGCCGCCCGAAATGTCCTGCAGGACACCGACCTCTCCGGCTTTGAGGAAATGCTCCGCAGCCTGAACGAGCTGGACGAGGGGCTGGACAAGTAAATACCCATTGTTTCTTCATAAAAGAGCAGATGCCCGTGCAAATAGGGCATCTGCTCTTTTGTTTTGCCGCGGATCGCCTGTCAGCGGATGCCGGTGACCTTGTATCCGGCGTCCTCCACGGCCTTGCGCAGCGCATCGTCGCTTACCTCCGCCCCCGCCGTGACGGTGGCGGTCTTCTTCTCCAGATCCACTCGTGCCGTAACGCCGGCCAACGCATTCAGGGCGCTCTCCACCCGTCCGGAGCAGTGGGCGCACATCATGCCCTCGATGGTCAATGTTCTTTCCATTCCCGTGTCCTCCTTCTGCATGGTTTCATTTTCCGATTTCGGACAAACCGACCCCTTCCATAGCCGCAGCCGCAGGGCGTTGGTCACCACGCACACAGAGCTGAGGCTCATGGCGGCGGCGGCGATCATGGGGTTGAGCGTCACGCCCAGCGCCGGATACAGCACGCCTGCCGCCACGGGAATCCCGATGGCATTATAGATAAACGCCCAGAACAGGTTCTCCCGTATGTTGCGGATCACCGCCCGCGAAAGGCTCGTAGCTGTGACAATATCCCACAGGGAGCTGCGCATGAGCACCACGTCCGCCGACTCGATAGCGATGTCCGTTCCGGCGCCGATGGCCAGTCCTACGTCCGCCCGTGCCAGCGCCGGTGCGTCGTTGATGCCGTCGCCCACCATCACGGTGCAGCGTCCCTCTTTTTGCAGGCTCTCCACGCAGGCCGCCTTATCCGTGGGCAGAACCTGCGCCAGCACACGCTGCACGCCCACCTGTCGGGCAATGGCCTCGGCGGTGACCTGGTTGTCCCCCGTCAGCAAAACCACCTCGTGTCCCGACTCCTGCAGCGCCTTGATGGCCGCAGCGCTGTCCGGTTTTACCACGTCCGCCACAGCGATAAGCCCCAGCAGCTCGCCCTCTCGGGCAAAGTACAGGGCTGTTTTTCCCTGCGCCGCCAAAATCTCAGCCCGCTCCTGTACCGCATCTGTGGACGTTCCGATGCTTTCCATAAATTTTTTATTGCCGGCGCAGATCTTCTGTCCGTTCAGAACGGCCTGCACGCCGCCTCCGGCCACCGCCGCAAAATCCGCAACAGGCGAAACGGTCAAGCCACGCTCCTGCGCCGCCTGCGAAATAGCCACGGACAGAGGATGCTCCGACGGCGCCTCCACGGAGGCCGCCAAACCCAACAGTTCCTCCTCCGGCACGCCGCAGCACACGATGTCTGTCACCTTGGGCTTGCCCTCCGTCACCGTGCCGGTCTTGTCCAGCACCACGGTCTGCGCCTTGCCCAAAAGCTCCAGACTCTCGGCGGATTTTATAAGAATGCCGCTCTGCGCCGCCTTGCCGGTGCCCACCATGATGGCCACCGGTGTGGCAAGACCCAGCGCGCAGGGGCAGGAGATCACCAGCACGGCGATGCCGATGGACAGGCAGAACCGCACGCTCTCGCCCCCCACGAAGTACCACAGCAGCGCCGCCACCAGCGCAATGCCGATGACCACCGGCACAAACACGGCGCTGATGCGATCCGCCAGTCGGGAAATGGGCGCCTTGGAGGAGGCCGCCTCCTCCATGAGCCGCACGATCTGCGAAAGGGTCGTGTCGCTTCCCACGCGGCGCGCCTCCAGCTCCAGATAGCCCGACAGCACCACCGTGGCCGAGGACACGGCGGCTCCCTCTGTCTTTTCCACGGGGAGGCTCTCGCCGGTGAGAGCGGATTCATCCACCGATGCGCTCCCCTTGGTCACCGCGCCGTCCACGGGGATCTTGCCCCCCTGCCGCACGATCACCGTGTCCCCCACGCGGATCTCCGCCGCCGGAATGGTAACTTCCTCTCCGTCCCGCCGCACTACGGCGCTGTCCGGCGCCAGACGCAGCAGAGCGGAAATGGCGCCTGTGGTCTTTTTTCGGGAGCGCTGCTCCAGATACTTGCCCACGGTGACCAGCGTCAGTATCATGCCGGCGGATTCAAAATACAGGTCTGCCATGCCCTCCATGCGTCCGGCGGCCAGCAGATACATTTCTATAAGGCTGTATATAAGCCCCGCCGCAGCGCCCAGCGCCACCAGCGAGTCCATGTTGGGGCTGCCCTGAAACAGGCGGGAAAAGCCCACCGTGAAATACGCCCGATTCAATATAATAATGGGTATCACCAGCGCCAGCTCGGCCAAGGCCAGCGCCAGCGGCTGCGTGTGGAAGATCATGGGCACCGGCAGCCCCATCATGTGTCCCATGCTGATATAAAACAGCGGCACAAGGCACACCACCGACCACAGCAGGCGCCGCCCCATGCGCTTCACCACCTCGTCCTGCTGCTTGTCCGGCGCCAAATCGCTCTCGTCCGCCGGACGGGCGCCGTATCCCGCATGCACCACAGCGTCCACGATCTGCTCCGGCGAAGCGACGCTTTCGTCAAAGGTGACGTTCAGCCGCCCCAGCATCAGGTTCACGGCCGCCTTTTCCACCCCCGGCACCTGTGCCGCCGCCCGCTCCACATGCGCCGAGCAGGCCGCGCAGGTCATTCCGGTCACGGCAAATTGCATTGTCATAAATTTTCATCTCCTCACTTCATGAGCTTTTGCAGGGTGGTCACCAGCTCGTCGATGACCTCGTCCTCCCCCCGCCGGATGCCGTCGGCCACGCAGGTGCGGATGTGGGTGGCCAGCAGCTCCTTGCTGAAGCTGTTCAGCGCCGCGTTCACCGCCGACACCTGCACCAGAATGTCCGTGCAGTACGCATCCTTCTGCAGCATGTCCCGCAGACCGCGCACCTGCCCTTCAATGCGGCTGAGGCGGTTGACAAGGCTTTTCTGCTCCTCCGGAGAGCGGTGCTTTGTTTTTTGATGGCAGCAGCAGTCCATTTCATTATACCTCCTGGGGGTATTATTTTTTACGCCGTCATTATATACCCCCCAAGGGTATTTGTCAACGCTTATCTTTCGGTTTAAAAATGGCGGCCATCAGCACGCCGAAGAATACCGCCGCCGCAATACCTCCGGCGGTGGCCGTAAGTCCGCCGGTGAGGGCGCCCAGGATCCCTTTCTCCGCCACCGCCTTGGCCACGCCCTTGGCCAGACAGTAGCCGAAGCCCGTCAGCGGCACCGTCGCCCCTGCGCCGCCCCAGTCCACGGCGTACTGGTACACCCCCACTGCCTGCAGCAGCACGCCCGCCACCACATAGCCCGTGAGGATCCGCGCCGGCGTGAGCTGGGTCTTGTCAATGAGCAGCTGGCCGATGGCGCACAGCACACCGCCGCATAAAAACGCATGAAGATACTGCATATCAATTCTCCTTTCCCGCAGAGATGACCACTGCGTGACAGATGCTCGGGATGCTCTCCCCCTGAAACGAGGAGGTGGGGGACAGCAGCGCGCCGGTGGGGGCAAAGATGATCTTTTTCCATCGCCCCGCCCGCAGCCCGCCTAATAAATACCCGTTGAGCACCGCCGCCGAGCAGCCGCAGCCGGAGGCGCCGGCGTGCATGTCCTGCTCCTCGCGGTCATAGAGCAGCAGGCCGCAGTCCGTGTACCGCTCCCCCAGATCCAAGCCGTCTTCCCGAAAGAAGTCCACCACGATGTCGTGCCCCAGCTCCCCCAGGTCACCGGTGACGATGAGGTCATACTCCTCCGGCTTCGTGTCCGTTTCCCGAAACAGCGCCGCCAGCGTGTCATAGGCCGCCGGCGCCATGGCCGCCCCCATGTTGTTCACGTCCTTGATGCCAAGATCCATAATGCGCCCGCAGGTGACGTGGGTGATATACGGCCCGTCCCCCTGCCGTCCCAGAATACAGCAGCCGGAGGCGGTGGCCGTCCACTGGGCGGTAGGCGTGCGCTGGTTGCCGTAGAGCACCGGCATCCGGTACTGCCGCTCCGCCGTGCAGAAATGGGAGCTGGTGACGGCGGCAGCCAGCCGAGCAAAGCCGCCGTCAATGAGCAGCGCCGCCAAGGACAGGCTCTCCCCCATGGTGGAGCAGGCGCCGTACAGCCCGTAAAACGGAATTTTGAAATCCCGCAGACCGAAGGACGTGCCGATGCACTGGTTCAGCAGATCCCCCGCCAGCACATAATCCAGATCCTCCGCCCGCAGACCGCCCTTTTCCATGGCCTTCTGCAGGGCAAACTGCTGCATGGCGGACTCTCCCTTCTCCCAGCTTTTCTGCCCGAAGTAGACGTCCTGATTCAGCTCGTCGAAATAGGCGGCCAAGGGTCCTCTGGCCTCCTGTTTGCCCCCAATGTTGGCAAAGGACACCACGCTCACCGGCTCCTCCAGGCGCACGGTCTGCCGTCCCAGTCGTTTTGATGCCATAGCTTCCATCTCCTCGCAAAAAGATACCCTTAGTTTGCCGCATTTTTGGCATTCTATGAAAAAAATACCGGACTTTCCGAAGAAAGTCCGATATGCCGTTACATTTTCGATTCGATGACGGCCAGCACGCCCTGCTCCACGGTGATCTCCGCCGTGCCCCGCCACTGGTTGCTCACGCCGATGGGGAAACTGTTCTCCACCGTGACGTCCTCCAGCTCGTATTTCGTCCCGCGGATGCTCACGCCCGTGCACCGATCCGACAGCGCCAGCACAGACAGCGAGTACCCCGCCCGCTCCGGCACGGTCACGCTCCCGCCGGAAAAAACGAGTATCTCGTTCTCCTCGTCCACGATCCGCACTGGGATGCCCCGCCGGACGGCAAAGGCCGCCGCCTGCAAGTTGCCCAGCAGGTGATCCAGCCGGCCGCCCAGCGCGCAGTACAGCCAAATCTCCCTGCACGCCTCCTGCGCCGCGGCGTGCCGGATGGCCGCCATGGTGTCCGTGTCGTCCTTTTCCACCGGCAGGTCGAGTCTCGGCACGCCCTCCGGCAGCGGCCCCATGTAGGAGTCGAAGTCCCCCACCAGCAGATCCGGCCGCAGCTCCTCCCGATGCAGATACTCATATCCCAGATCGCAGGCGATGATGTATTCACATTTTTCAATATCCCGCAGCGGCGAGAACTTCCCGCCGGCCACAATAGCCCATGTTTTTTTCACAAAAATCCCCCCTGTCAAAAGCTGCCGATGGGGATGGAGCCGTCGTCCGCCCCTTTTTCAATGCCCCGTATCTGCAGCCAGTAGGTGCTGCCGTTTTCTATCTGCACCTGCACCCGTTCGCCGACCTTGCGCCCCAGCACCGCCCGTCCCACAGGCGATTCCTTGCTGATAAGCCCCTTCAGGGCGTCTTGCCGCAGGGTGGTCACCAGCGTGATCTTCCGGCTTTTTCCGGTGTTTTCCATGAATATCTCCACCGTGTCGTAAAGCCCCGCCGTGTCCTCGCCCGAGCGGTCTTCAATGAGCTTGGCGGTTTTTATCATGCGCTGCAAATAGCGGATGCGGCTGTCATTGCGGTTTTTCTCCTGCTTGGCGCATTTATACTCAAAATTTTCGCTCAGGTCGCCGAAGGCGCGAGCCGTCTGCACATCCTCAATGAGCTTCGGCCGCAGCTCCCGCACCCGATAGTCGATCTCCTCCTGCATTTTTTGCAGGTCGCTCCTCGTCAATTCGTCGTACACGGTGTTTCCTCCTTCAAAATATCCGCCAGCCGCCGCAAGGCCTGCGGCAGCCGCTGCATGTCCAGTCCCGAATAGTTCACCACCAGAGTGTGCCCTCTCGCATCCCCGCCCTCGTGGTAATAGTCCGACAGCATGGCCAGCCGCAGCCCCTGCTCCGCCGCCTTTTTCTGCAAGACCGCGTCCGGCAGCACCGTTTGCAGCTCCGCCAGAAAGTGCAGTCCCGCGTCCTGTCCCGTGATCTTCACCCGTCCGGCCAGCGCTCCCTGCAAAAACTCCGCCATGACCTGATCCCGCTTCTGCCGGTAGCGGTTGCGCATGCGTCCCAAGTGCCGCTCAAAATGCCCCTGCTCCAGAAATTTCGCCAGTGTATACTGCTCAAACCCCGACACGGTGCAGGCGTAGAACCCCAGCTTTTTCCGGTAGCGTTCCAGCAGCCGCGGCGGCAGGATCATGTAGCTGATGCGTATGGACGGCGCAATGGTTTTGGAAAATGTATTAAGGTATATCACCCTTTGGTTTTCGTCCGTGGAATACAGCGACGGGATAGGCCGCCCCACAAAGCGGAACTCGCTGTCGTAGTCGTCCTCCAGTATATACCGCTCGCCCTCCTCCGCCGCCCAGCGCAGCAGCTCCTGCCGCCGGCCGATGGGCATCACCGTGCCGGTGGGGTAGTGATGGGTGGGGGAAATATGCACCACCTGCGCCGTGTGCCGCCGCAGCTCCGAAACGGACAGCCCCGCCTCGTCGATGCCGATGTACTGCACCTGCACAAGGTTGCTCTCGTATATGGCGGCGATCTTGCTGTACCCCGGCTCCTCCACGGCATAGCACTTGTCCCGCCCCAGCAGCTGGATCAGCAGATGGTATAAAAGTTCCGTGCCTGCGCCCACGATGATCTGCTCCGGATCCACCTGCATACCCCGAAACTGCCGCAGATACCCCGCAATGGCCACCCGCAGCTCCGCCGCGCCGTTGTAGGGCGCCGCCCGCAGCAGCTCCTTGTCCTGCTCCAGAATGGTCTGGCGCATGAGCCGCGCCCACACGGTGAAAGGGAAATAGGCCGGATCCATAGCGCCGGAGGCAAAGTCCAGAAACCAGCCTTGCTCCTTAGCCGTCTCCGCCGGCACGGCCGGCGCCGCCTGTCGGCTCTCCGGCGGCCGCTCCACCTCGGACACAAAATACCCGCAGCGCTGTCGGGCGTGGATATACCCCTCCGCCAGAAGCTGCTCATAGGCATTTTTCACCGTGATGATGCTCACTTCCAGATGCTGCGCCAGCGTCCGCTTGGAGGGCAGCTTCTCCCCCGCCTGCAGCCGGCCGGACAGAATATCCCCCCGAATGAAGCGGTAGAGCTGCTCATACAGGCTCTCTTTTTCCCGTTTTTCAAGCGTATAGGTCAGCATATGCCCTCCATCTGGTATTATCGAATAATATTGTAATGGATATTTTAATATATCCAGATCTTACTATAATACAGACATGGAAAAAATGCAAGAGGTGATCTACATGAAAGATATTCGCATCCGCAAATTAGTCTTTGCCGCGCTGATGGCGGCGCTGACCTATGTGGCCACTATGGTGATCCAGATCCCCTCCCCCATGCAGGGGTATGTGAACCTGGGCGACTGCTGCGTGCTGCTGTCGGGCTGGCTGCTGGGGCCTTGGTGGGGCGGCGGCGCCGCAGGCATCGGCTCCATGCTGACGGATCTGCTGAACGGCTATGCCCACTATGCCCCCGGCACCTTTGTCATCAAGGGCTGCATGGCTATCGCGGCGGCACTTATTGTCAAGGCCATGGGTCGCAAGCCCGCCGGCTATGTGGTGAGCGGCGTTGCGGCGGAGGCCATCATGGTGGCCGGTTACTTCGGCTATGCCGCCCTGCTGCTGGGCAAGGGCATCGGAGCCGCCGCCAGCATCCCCGGCAATCTGGTGCAGGCGGCCATGGGTCTTGTCATCGGTCTGCTCCTTTTCTTCCTGCTCAAGCGCAGCAAAGCTCTGGACAAACTGGCGCTGGGGTGCTAAACTGGACATAAGCGGATGGCGTCTGCGCCATCTGCGGCACTAAAGCGGGCGCATGTTTTTCCCGCAAGCGAAAGGAAGGATACATCATGGCCGGAGTCGTGCATGAATTGGAGCAAAAAGATCTGTTTTGGCAGGTGCAGAGCGAGGCGGCCAAGGCTGCCCAGCAGCTGATGGACGAGGCGCACCTCCACGAAGGGCAGATCGTGGTGGTCGGCTGCAGCACCAGCGAGGTAGTCGGCAAGCGGGTGGGCAGTTGGTCCACGCCTGAAGTCGCGCAGGCCATTTTCAACGGCCTGAACAGCGTGTTTGCCCCTCAGGGCATCTACATCGCCGCCCAGTGCTGCGAGCATCTGAACCGCGCGCTCATCGTGGAGCACGAGGCCGTGCCGAACGCCGAGATCGTGAATGTGAAGCCTCAGCCCAAGGCCGGCAGTTCTTTTGCCACCGCTGCCTACAACAGCTTCCGCCACCCTGTGGCGCTGGAGGAGATCAAGGCGGACGCAGGGCTGGACATCGGCGGCACCCTGATCGGCATGCACCTGAAAAAAGTGGCCGTTCCCGTGCGTCTGGATCAGAGCCGCATCGGCAGCGCCATCGTGTTGGCCGCGCGTGTGCGCCCCAAATTCATCGGCGGCGAGCGCGCCATCTATGACGAAACTCTCAAAGACGGCTACCCCGATTTCTCCTGACATAAAAAAATCGAGCACCGACGGATCTTCCGCCGGTGCTTTTTTTGTTTAAGAAATAGGAAAAATCAGCTTCAGCACGCCGAACGCCACCAGACACACGCCGGCGGCAATGAGAAAGCGAAAGCAAATTTTCCGGTTTTGCAGCGCCAGCGCCTCGTCCTCCTCGTTCTGCCAGCGCACATAGAACCACGCGGCAAACAGCAGGCAGACAAAGGGGGCAAAGATCAGCCCGATCATGGCAAAAATACCCACAGCAACTTCCTCCTCTGTTTTTTCATAGTATATCGGAAAAAGCCTCTCTCGTCAAGGTTTCGCCCACTCGGTTCAGCTTTCGGCAGATCGACCCATTGGTATTTTTTTACAATACCCCGTCCCTTTCGCATGTCTGCTTCGTATATTCATTCTAAATATTCAAAATTTATTAATATTTATGCGCCTTATTCTTGACAGTGATGAATATTTATGTATAATAAGCTCATCACACAAAACCGTGCGTTCCTCAGCGCCAAAGGAGGTTCGGCACAGGAAGGGAGAACAAAAATGAAAACGATGAAGAAAATTTGGTTCCTGATGGCAACGATGGCAGCCACCCTGCTGCTGTGCGTGCTCAGCGCTTCGGCCTGCACCATGGTGTATGTAGGCTCCGATCTGACAAGCGACGGTTCTTCCTTCCTGGCGCGAAGTGAGGACTTCTCCAACAGCTACAATAAAATTGCCTATGTGAATCAGCACGGCAAATACAAGGCCGGAAGCGTGTACAAGGGCTGCTACGGCTTCACCCACACCTTCACCCATGACAGCTATGCCTATACCGCCACCTCCGACGACAACACCTCCGGCACCTGCCCCGACTGCGGCCAGACCCATCCCCACACCCCCATGGAGGAGGTGGGCACCAACGAAAAAGGCGTGTCTGTTTCCGCTATGGTGACTCTGATCGCCAACAGTAAAGTCACCGGCACAGATCCCATGGTAGGCGGCGGTATGTGTGAGAGCGACATGGCCACCATCCTCCTCAGCGAAGCCACCACGGCCAAGGAGGGCGTTGACCTGCTGCTGCACATCTATGACACCGTAGGCGCCGAGGAGAAGTCCGGCGTGCTCATCGCCGACCAGAGCGAGATCTGGTATGTGGAGAACTTCACCGGCCACACCTACATTGCCGTGAAGCTCAGCTCCAACATGATCGCCATCAACCCCAACATGGGTCCCATCGGTCTGGTGGATCTGGACGACACCGCCAATGTCATCGCCTCGTCCAATCTCATTTCCGTGGCCAAGCAGGCCGGCACCTATGTGGGCGACGAGAGTGAGAACACCATTGATGTCTTTAAATCCTACTGCTACTATGCAGCCGCCACCCCCAGCAACCGGCTGGTAAACGGCATCAACTACTTCCTGAACGGCGGCTCCGTGACCGACTCCACCCTCACGCCGGAAGACTACACCATTTCCAATGTAAAAAACGGCAAGATCGTTTCCCTCTATACCAATATCCAGAACAAGCTGGGCAAGATCGGCATTCAGGATATGGTGGATTTCTATAAGGTGAAGGCCATCGCCAACACCGGAAATCTGGAGTGGCACATTTTCCAGATCCAGTCCGGCGCCGCCTTGGAGACCGGCACCATCGAGTGGCTGGCCATGGAGCACGGCCAGTACACCGTGGCCATCCCCTACTTCCCCGTTCTGACCACGGACATGTATGAGGGCTACAAGTTCGGCGGCGAGGAGGCTTCCTTCACGGCGACGAAACCCGAAACCATGTATGGCGCATACCCCTACAGCAGCCGGTACACCGGCGACGGCTACCTGGTGCTGCCCGACGGCTGGGAAAAGGGCTACTACTGGACGGTGGATGCGCTTTCCAACTACGCCCTCTCCGGCCTGTGCTCGGACGCTGACGAGGCGCTGATCCACAGTGAACTTGCCAAGATGCAGCAGATCTGCTACGACAAGGCTCTGGAGATGAAAGCCACTCTGTCCACCCTCAGCGGCGACGCAGCCAAGACCTATGCCACCCAGCAGAGCGCGGCTCTGGCCAAGCAGGCGCACGAGCTGACTCTGGAGCTTTACAAACACATCGTGTCCCACGAGCACACCTACGGCGAGTGGATGACCACCACGGCCCCCACCTGCAAGAGCGAGGGCGAAGCCACCCAGACCTGCAAGTTCTGCGACGATACTCAGACCAAGACGCTGGAGAAGACCAGCGAGCACAGCTGGAATGAGGGCGTGGTGACCAAGGCCGCCACCACCACGGAGACCGGCGAGAAGACCTTCACCTGCACCGTGTGCCAGACCACCAAGACCGAAACCATCCCCGTACTGGTGAATCCGGCCACCGGCGACAACACCGGCGTAGTCTGGCTGGCATCGGCTATGGTGCTGTCTGTGACCGGCGCAGCGTGGCTGCTGAAGAAGAAAATTTTGGTGAAGTAAGATAAACTTTATACCGGCAAACGGGCTGCCCTACTCGGGCAGCCCGTTTCGTTCACTATACTCAGATAATTTGCCGCCCGCAGGCGGCAAAGAATTAAAATCATTTTTCTTCATAACATGCGCGTGGGGAAAAATACCTCTCTGGCTGCAAGTGTGGAATTTTGCCGCTTACGGCAAAATTATGCGCGCAGCAGACTGCCATCCCTTTGGCTGAAAAATCGAAGATTTTTTGCCAGGAATGTTAAAAGGGCTGTCCCGATTTGGGACAGCCCTTTTCATTCGGTAAAGAGAGCTTACTGAGCGGCCTTGGCAGCCTTGATGGACTCGATCAGCTCGGGAACGACCTTGAACAGATCGCCCACGATACCGTAGTCAGCCACCTCGAAGATGGGAGCGGTATCGTTCTTGTTCACAGCGATGATGCACTCGGAATCCTGCATACCAGCCTTGTGCTGGATAGCGCCGGAGA
>OIZA01000063.1_pt1 | contig 66710 bp, 55 predicted proteins | sample 1588381 | NCBI WGS metagenome assembly OIZA01 (sample SAMN03283277) | human gut metagenome | biome: human-associated habitat; material: feces | host: Homo sapiens | place: Peru | collected 2012 | reverse complement strand
GTATTTGGACGAAGAAAAAGGAGAGAAGATAAGATGCAGACCGGAAAAATGATCAACCGGATCTCAAACCGCCTGCGCAGGCGGTCGCGTGCGATCCAGGAAACGGTTGGGATCAGTGGAGCGCAGGGCAATATTTTAGATTATATTATTGTGGAATCCGGGAACCATTCGGTATATCAAAAAGAGATTGAAGAAGAATTCGGATTGCGGCCGTCCACGGCGACTGAGACACTTAAGGCGTTAGAGCAGAAAGGGCTGATCCGGCGCGAAGCGGAAAAGCAGGATGCGCGCTATAAAAAAATCGTATTTACAGAAAAGGCAGAGACGCTCAAAGTGGCGCTGCGCAGGGAGATCGAAGAATCGGAACAGCTTTTGCTTGCCGGAGTTACCGAATCGGAACAGAAGGAATTTTTGCGGATCGCAGAACACATGTTAAAGAATCTGGATGAAGCAGGAAAGGAAGGATAGATTTATGGATCAGAATGAACTTATGGGAAGTATGAAGGTATCAGGAGCAGTGGCAAAGATGGCGATCCCGAGTGTGATCAGCAGTCTGGTGACCGTTGTTTATAATATGGCGGATACTTTTTTTGTAGGACAGACAGGAGATCCGCTTCAGGTGGCGGCAGTCAGCCTGACAAATCCGATCTTTATTTTGCTTATGGCATTTGCAAATATGTTTGGGATGGGCGGAAGTGCAGTGGCATCCATGGCAATGGGTGAAAAAAATGAAAAGCGTGCGAAAAATGCATCCTCTTTTGTGACTTATACATCCTTTATTGTAGGTATCCTGTTTGCGGTGGTGCTGTTTGTTTTCATGCATCCGATCCTGACGCTGTTTGGAGCCGATGCGCAGACCTATGAGCTGGCAAAGGGATATACATTCCATATCTCCTATGGGGCACCGTTTATCATCTGGTCGGCTGCGGCGAGTTTTGTTGTCCGGGCAGACGGTGCGAGCAGGGAGGCAATGATCGGCAGTATGATCGGCACGGTGGCAAACATTGTGCTGGACCCGGTATTTATCAGTGGCTTTGGCATGGGAGCCGCCGGTGCGGCGATTGCGACGACGATCGGAAATGTTCTCGCATGTCTTTATTATCTGTGGTACTTTTTAAAAAAGAGCAAATGTCTCTCGATTTCTCCGAAAGACTTTAAATGCAGTGACGGCATTCTTGCAAGGGTGTGCGCAACCGGATTGCCGACCGCTGTTTTTTCCGCGTTGATGAGCGTTTCCACGATCATTCTAAATCAGATCCTGGTGGCATACGGCAATGCGCCGGTGGCAGTGATCGGAATCGTTTTTAAGGCAAATATGTTTATCACATTTTTACAGCTTGGACTGTCAAACGGCGTTCAGCCGCTCCTCGGCTATAATTATGGAGCAGGAAATCGTGAGCGTTTTATAGCGGTCGACCGTTTCACGAAGAAGTGCTGCCTGATCGTCGGAATCCTTGCGACGGCATTGTTCTTTTTCTGTCGCGAGCCGATCATCCGGCTTTTTATTGATGATGCGGATATCATTTATTACGGAGTAAAAATGCTGGTGGCATATATGCTGTCCGGACCGTTCATCGGAATCCTTTTTGTAAATATGAACTGTCTGCAGTCAACCGGAAATGCACTTCCGGCCACGATCCTTTCCGTCTTAAGACAGGGACTGCTTTTGATTCCGGTACTGTATCTTTTAAATGCGGTTTTCGGATTAAATGGTGTCATCTACGGACAGGCAATTACGGATTATGTAGCGGTTGTTCTGTCGGTGATGATCTGGAACAGAAAGAAAAGAAGCATCTTGTATTTTCCCAATCGGTGAGTATAATCTTATATCGCAGGCTTATGTATCCTGCTACTAAGGAGGAACGTATCTCATGGAGAAAACGGGAAAAACAAAAGAGATGGATATGTTAAATGGAGGGCTTGCGGGAAAGCTCATCCTTTTTTCCATACCACTGGCATGCAGCAGTATTCTGCAGCAGCTGTTTAATTCTGCGGATGTGGCGGTCGTCGGACGATTCGCGGGGGACAGGGCGCTTGCGGCAGTGGGAAGCTGTGTTGCGCTGGTTGGAATATTTGTGAATCTTATCGTGGGACTTTCGGTCGGACCGAATGCGGCACTGGCAAATCTGATCGGACAGAAAAAAAGAGAAAAAATAAATGTTATGCTGCATACGATCCTAACCTTTGGATGTATACTTGGAATCCTGCTTCTTGGGATTGGCATGCTGTCCGCGCGGGTGGTGCTTGAGGTATCCGGAACGCCGGAAAGTGTTATGAGTGAGGCACTTTTATATATCAGGATCTATTTTATCAGCATCCCGTTTATGATCATCTATAATTTTGGCTCTGCGGCGTTAAGAAGTTTTGGCGATACGAGAAGCCCCATGTATTATCTGATCTTATCAGGAACTGTAAATGTCATCCTGAATCTGGTTCTGGTCATCTGCTTTAAGCTTGGTGTGGCAGGAGTTGCCATAGCCACGGTGATATCAAATCTCCTGAGTGCTTCTCTGGTCATCGTCTATTTGTATCGCAGAAAGGATGAGTTTCAGTTCAGACCGGAAAAGATGACAATAGACAAAGGGGATTTAAAGAAGGTGCTCATCATTGGAAATCCGGCTGGTATACAGGGAGCGATCTTTTCTGTTTCCAATGTATTTATATAAAGCGGGATCAATTCATTTGGGGAAGATGCAATCGCAGGGTCTTCCCTGGCGCTGAATTTTGAATATTTTACCTATGATATTGCGGCTGCGTTTGCACAGGCGGCAGTGACTTTTACCAGCTAGAACTATGGTGCGGGAAATTTGAAAAGATGTAAGAAGATATTCGGACTCTGCATGCTTTTCGGATTTGGGTTTACCGAGATATTAAGTATTATCTTTATTGTGTGGGCGGATTTTTTTGTTGGTATCTATACGGCCAGTACAGCTGTGGCAGCTTATGCAATCATAAGGATGCAGCATGTCTACTCCATGGAGGGACTGACGGCATCCTATGAAGTAGAAAGCGCAGCTTTAAGGGGTATGGGAAAGTCATTAGAACCATCTATTGTTACGATCCTTGGAACCGTGGTATTCCGTATGATCTGGCTGGTCACAGTATTTAGGCTGATACCTACCTATGAAATGTTAATGAACGTTTACATTGCATCCTGGATCTTTACGGGGGGAGTGATATTTCTCATCTATTTCTTCTATATAAAGAAGATAGAGAGGATTGGATAAACAATGAAAAGACAGAGGAGAGATTGATTTATGAAAAAGATAGTTGCGATTATTTTGTGCATTGCAATGAAAGTAACGCTTGTATCCTACAATAAGATTTCCGGAGAAGATATATCTGGCACAAAGGAAAACTCAACGGAAACAGAAAGTTCTTTTGATTATGCAAGTTTACAGGGAATCGAATTTTGCTTTTCAAGTGGAGCGGGTGGATGGGAGACAACACTTTCCATTCAGAAAGATGGTTCATTTCAAGGAGAATATTATGATTGTGATATGGGAGACACCGGCACAGAATATCCGAATGGAGTTCAGTACGATTGCGTCTTTCAAGGACAGTTTGATGAATTGTCAAAAGTAGATGACCTGACGTATAAGACGAAGATAACTTCGATATCCTATGAAAATGAAGTCGGAACAGAAGAGATTAAGGATGGAATCCGATACATTTATACGGATGCATATGGTCTGGACGATGCAGGAGAAATCTATTTTTATCTGAAAGGAACAGAAACATCGGCTTTAAGCGGGGAATTAATGAACTGGCTTCAGATGGAGCTGTACGATTATACAACCGGTGAAACAGTGTCGGAACTCCCGTTTATTGCGATGTATAATGAAAATGCCGGGGAAGGTTTCTTTAGCTATGATATCTCAGAGAGTATGATAGATGATCAGAAATAGAAAAAAATTAGCACTCGCCTATTGACAGTGCTAACAAAACGTGATATACCTACAATAGAACAAAGAAAAAGGTTAGTGATAACCGCATGTGTTTGGATAGGAAGGAGGAGTTTTCATGAATATCCAGAAATTTACGCAGAAATCAGTGGAAGCAATCAACGATTGTGAAAAATTAGCATATGAATACGGAAATCAGGAAATTGAGCAGGAACATCTTTTGGTTGCCCTGTTACGTCAGGAAGATGGACTGATCTTAAAACTGATCGAGAAAATGGAGATCAACAAGGAGTACTTTTTAAACAGTGCCGAGAGTAAGCTTGCAGAACGGGTAAAGGTATCCGGCGGACAGGTTTATATCGGGCAGGACTTAAATAAAGTCCTGATCAGCGCTGAGGATGAGGCAAAGCGCATGGGAGATGAATATGTCTCTGTGGAGCATTTGTTCCTTACCTTATTAAAATACCCGAACAAGGCAATGAAAGAACTCTTTAAAGAGTTTGGCATTACAAAAGAGCGTTTCTTACAGGCACTTTCAACGGTTCGTGGAAACCAGCGTGTGACTTCGGACAACCCGGAGGCAACTTATGATACGCTGGAAAAATACGGCTATGATATGGTGGAACGCGCGAGAGACCAGAAGCTTGACCCGGTCATCGGCAGGGATTCCGAGATCCGGAATGTGGTTCGGATTCTTTCAAGAAAGACCAAGAACAATCCGGTTTTAATCGGTGAGCCTGGTGTCGGTAAGACTGCAGTTGTAGAGGGACTTGCACAGCGTATCGTAAGAGGCGATGTGCCGGAAGGACTCAAAGATAAGAAACTGTTTGCACTGGATATGGGCGCTCTGGTAGCCGGAGCAAAATACCGTGGTGAGTTTGAGGAACGTTTGAAGGCAGTTCTTGACGAGATCAAAAAATCCGAGGGACAGATCATTCTGTTTATCGATGAGCTGCATACGATCGTAGGAGCCGGCAAGACAGACGGTGCCATGGATGCAGGTCAGCTGTTAAAGCCGATGCTCGCAAGGGGCGAACTGCACTGTATTGGTGCAACGACACTCGATGAGTACCGGGAATATATTGAAAAGGATGCGGCGCTCGAACGTCGTTTCCAGCCGGTTATGGTGGATGAGCCGACTGTTGAGGATACAATCTCCATTCTGCGTGGCTTAAAAGAGCGCTACGAGGTATTCCATGGCGTGAAGATCACGGACTCTGCGCTGGTATCGGCAGCAGTGCTTTCGAACCGTTATATTTCCGACCGTTTCCTGCCGGATAAGGCGATCGATCTTGTGGATGAAGCATGTGCACTGATTAAGACAGAGCTGGATTCCATGCCGACCGAACTCGATGAACTGCACCGTCGTGTGATGCAGATGGAGATCGAGGAGACTGCCTTAAAGAAGGAAGAAGATCATTTGAGTAAGGAGCGTCTTGTTACCTTACAGAAGGAACTTGCGGATCTGCGCACGGAGTTTGATACAAAGAAAGCGCAGTGGGACAATGAAAAGAAAGCAGTCGAAAAAGTACAGAAATTAAGAGAAGAACTGGAAGGCCTGCGCAAGGAGATTGAACAGGCAAAACAGAACTATGATTTAAATAAAGCCGCAGAACTGCAGTATGGCAGACTGCCACAGTTAGAGGAACAGCTTGCCATCGAGGAAGACAAGGTAAAGAACGAGGATCTATCGCTGGTACATGAGAGTGTGACAGAAGAGGAGATCGCGCGTATCATTTCCCGCTGGACAGGCATTCCGGTTGCAAAATTAAATGAGAGCGAAAGGAACAAGACCCTGCATCTGGACGAAGAACTGCATAAACGTGTGGTTGGACAGGATGAGGGCGTCACAAAAGTGACAGAGGCGATCATTCGTTCCAAAGCGGGTATCAAAGACCCGACCAAGCCGATTGGTTCGTTTTTGTTCCTCGGACCTACCGGTGTCGGAAAAACAGAGCTTGCGAAAGCACTGGCTGCGAGCCTGTTTGATGATGAGAGCAACATGGTACGTCTCGATATGAGTGAGTACATGGAGAAATATTCCGTGTCCCGTCTGATCGGAGCGCCTCCAGGATATGTAGGCTATGAAGAAGGCGGACAGCTTACCGAGGCTGTCAGAAGAAAACCGTACTCGGTCGTACTGTTTGATGAGGTGGAAAAGGCGCATCCGGATGTATTTAATATCCTGCTTCAGGTGCTGGATGACGGACGGATCACCGATTCCCAGGGCAGAACTGTGGATTTCAAGAACACGATCCTTATCATGACATCAAACCTGGGATCGGCGCATCTCTTAGAGGGCATTGACGAAAACGGCAATATCAATCCGGAGTGTGAGGAAGCGGTTATGAATGAACTGCGTGCACATTTCAGACCGGAGTTTTTAAACCGTCTGGATGAGATCATCATGTTCAAGCCGCTCACCAAGGATAACATCGGAAACATCATTCATCTGCTGATGGATGACTTAAACCACAGACTCGAAGACAAGGAGATATCCGTGGCACTTACACCTGCAGCGGAGGAGTATGTCGTAGCGCATGGCTATGACCCGACCTATGGTGCAAGACCGTTAAAGCGGTATCTGCAAAAGACTGTTGAGACACTGGCAGCAAAACTGATCCTGGCAGATGAGGTGCATGCCGGAGATGTCATTGAAATTGATGTGGCAGACGGTGCCTTAAAGGCATCCGCAAAGCACGGCGCGTGATCCGGCAAAAAATAAAATGAAGAAAACCAGACGATAAAATAAAATACAAAAAGATATTTAAGAAAAATCCTGCATGGTGTACATTCCCTGTGTCATAAAATATTGAGACAGGGAAAGCAGGATTTTTTTTATGAAACGGGTTCGGATTGTGATTTTTTTTGACTGCATTATGGCAGTATTTATATTGTGTCTCGCTCTGCAGCAGCGTTTCTTTGACGCGGCGGTCGAGACCGGAAAGAGGAGTGAAATGAGACAGGAAGAGACAAAGCGGGTGGCGCTCACTTTTGATGACGGGCCGAATCCGGAATACACGGAAAAACTGCTGGACGGATTAAAGGACCGGGAAGTGAAAGCCACCTTTTTTCTGCTTGGGAACCAGGTGGAGCTGTATCCGGATATTGTAAAGCGGATGCATGAGGAAGGACATCTGATCGGAAATCATTCGTATGACCACGTAAATCTGGGTGCTTTATGTGAATCGGAGGCGTGCAGCCAGATCAAAAAGACGAATGATGCGATCTATAAAGTGACCGGGGAATATCCGGAATATCTGCGGCCGCCATTCGGGAGTGTAAAAAATAAACTGGATGAGGACATGAATATGATCGTGACGCTCTGGGATATTGATACCAGGGACTGGGAAGTGCAGAATGTTGCGAGCATCGAGAGCAAAGTGCTTGGAAAAGCGAAGGACGGCGAGATCATTCTGATGCATGACGCTTATGCGACCAGCGTGACAGCAGCACTTGATCTGATCGATAAAATGAAACAGGACGGTTATGAATTTGTCACAGTCGATGAATTGATTTTTGAATAAATATCGTCATATTGTAGAAAATATAATTTTCTATTGTAATGAGAAAAAAAGTGTCGTATCTTAATGTGAGTGATATTTTTTTGACCATAGTGTCGGCGGGAAGCAGACATATGTACGCATAAGAGGGAAAATATGGATTTGTTCGATTACATGAGAGAGCAGAATATGGAAAAAGAGGCTCCGCTTGCAAGCCGGTTACGGCCGACTACATTAGAGGAAGTTGTCGGACAGCAGCATATTATAGGAAAAGATAAGCTGCTTTACCGGGCGATCAAGGCGGATAAGCTAAGCTCGATTATTTTTTACGGGCCGCCCGGAACGGGGAAGACGACGCTTGCGAAGGTGATCGCCCATACCACCAGCGCGGAATTTATGCAGATCAATGCGACCAGTGCCGGAAAAAAGGATATGGAAGATGTGATCGCAAAGGCAAAGGATAATCAGGGCATGTACGGGAAAAAGACGATCCTGTTCATCGATGAGATCCACCGGTTCAACAAGGGGCAGCAGGATTATCTGCTCCCGTTTGTGGAGGACGGAACGATCATTTTAATCGGAGCAACGACGGAAAATCCGTATTTTGAGGTAAACGGGGCGCTTTTGTCCCGGTCCGTGATCTTTGAACTGCATGCACTAGGGAAAGAAGATATTAAGACACTGATCTGCCGTGCCGTTTCCGATAAGGAAAAAGGCATGGGCGCATACAATGCAAAGATTGATGAGGATGCACTGGAATTTCTGGCGGATGTGTCAAACGGGGATGCAAGAGCGGCGCTCACTGCGATCGAGCTTGGAATTTTAACGACGGAGCGCAGTGCGGACGGGATCATACACATTACGCTGGCAGTCGCGGAGGAATGCATCCAGAAACGGGTGGTGCGCTATGATAAGAGCGGAGACAACCACTATGACACGGTTTCCGCATTTATAAAGAGCATGCGCGGGTCAGACCCGGATGCAGCGCTTTATTATCTCGCAAGAATGCTTTATGCGGGCGAGGATATCCGTTTTATCTCACGCAGGATCATGATCTGTGCGGCGGAGGATGTCGGAATGGCAGATCCGAATGCACTTACGGTCGCATCGGCTGCAGCAACTGCGGTGGAGCGTATCGGAATGCCGGAGGCGCGTATTATTTTAGCGGAAGCAGTTACTTATGTGGCGAGTGCGCCAAAGAGCAATGCATCACATATGGCGCTTGATGAGGCACTTTCCTATGTAAAGGACCATAAGACCGGAGCAGTTCCGGTTCATTTGCAGGATTCCCATTATAAATCAGCGGGAAAACTGGGACATGGTGTGGGATATAAATATGCCCATTCCTATCCAAATCATTATGTAAACCAGCAATATCTGCCGGATGGCATGGAGGATGTGACATTTTATCATCCGACGGACATCGGGTATGAAAAAGATATAAAAGCTCATTTAAAGATGCTTCGGGAATCAGCCGGATCATCGAAACAGAACTAACAGAGTGTGAAGCACGAGGAGGATTCAATTATGCAGTCATATCAGAAAATGACAAAAGAGGAATTATGTAAGGAAAAAGAGAGCCTTGAGGCAGCCTACAAAGAGTGGCAGAAAAGAGGACTTTCCCTTAATATGGCAAGAGGAAAGCCGTCAGAGGAACAGCTTGATCTCACAATGCCGATGATGGATGTGTTAAATAGCAGTGCAGATTTGCACAGCGAGGATGGAACTGACTGCAGAAATTATGGTGGAATGGATGGAATCCCGGAAGCGAAACGTTTTATGGCAGGTATGATGGGTGTAAAGCCGGAAAATGTTCTGGTTTATGGAAATGCCAGCTTAAATATCATGTATGATACGGTTTCCCGCTCTATGACGCATGGTGTTATGGGAAGTACACCGTGGTGCAAACTGGATAAGGTAAAATTTCTCTGTCCGGTACCGGGTTATGACAGACATTTCAAAGTGACGGAATTCTTTGGAATCGAAATGATCAATATCCCGATGACAGCGGAAGGACCGGATATGGATCTGGTAGAAAAATATGTTTCAGAAGACGCCGCAGTTAAAGGAATCTGGTGTGTCCCGAAATATTCCAATCCGCAGGGTATCTCCTATTCCGATGAAGTGGTAAAGAGATTTGCGGCATTAAAACCGGCAGCAGAGGATTTCCGTATCTTCTGGGATAATGCATATGTGGTACATCATTTATATGAAGATGATCAGGACGAGATCCTTGATATTTTAGGTGAGTGCGAAAAGGCAGGAAATCCGGATATGGTTTACGAGTTCTGTTCGACCTCAAAGATCAGCTTCGCTGGCGGCGGCGTTGCAGCACTTGCAGCATCGAAAGCAAACCTTGATTTTATCAGAAAGCAGTTTACGGTACAGACCATCGGTTATGACAAGGTAAACCAGCTTCGTCATGTGCGTTACTTCAAAGATATGGAAGGTGTAAAGAAGCAGATGATGAAGCAGGCAGCTATCATGCGTCCGAAGTTCGAGATGGTAGAGAAAGTGCTTAGCGATGAACTGGGCGGACTGGGTATTGGTTCCTGGATCAATCCGAAGGGCGGTTACTTTATCTGCTTTGAAGCACTGGAAGGCTGTGCCAAATCTATTGTTGCAAAGGCAAAGGAAGCAGGCGTGACTTTGACCGGGGCAGGCGCACCATTCCCGTATGGTAAGGACCCGAAAGACTCCGTGATCCGTATCGCTCCGTCTTTCCCGACGATGGAAGACTTAAAGATGGCAGCGGAGATCTTCGTTGTGTGTGTAAAGCTTGCAAGTGTGGAAAAATTACTGGAAACAAAATAAAGAAAAGGGAGGGTGTCATTGGATGGCATCCTCTTTTTGGCACGTTGTGAGAGCGGGATTTCTTAAGTAAATCCCGCTTTGTATCTTAAGGAGATTATTGTGGAAAAAAATAAAAATCTTGGTATTTTATTTATTGTGCTCTCAGCATTTTCCTTTGCCTGGATGAGCACATTTGTGCGTCTTGCGGGAGATCTTCCTTCCGTGGAAAAAAGCTTTTTCCGAAACCTCGTGGCAGTCGGTGTGGCGGCGTTTACAATGATCCGCTCAAAAGAAAAGATCGTGATGGGAAAAGGAAATCTGAAATTCCTGATATTGCGCGCATTATTTGGAACAATCGGAATTTTAGGAAATTTTTATGCAATTGATCATCTGGTTCTTTCGGATGCAAATATGTTAAACAAGATGTCCCCGTTTTTTGTCATCCTGTTTTCGTATCTGATCTTAAAAGAAGATCTGACACTGGTGCAGGGACTTTGCGTAGCGGGTGCGTTTGCGGGAAGCCTTTTTATCATAAAACCGACCTTTGCAAACACGAACCTCGTTGCCTCGCTTGCCGGGCTTTGCGGCGGCATTGCGGCAGGAGCAGCGTACAGCATGGTAAGGGTGCTCGGACAGCGCAAGTGCAGCGGGTCGCTCATCATCTTTTTCTTTTCAGCGTTCTCCTGTCTGACCACGCTGCCGCTTATGATCCTGGGGTATGAGCCGATGAGCGGAAAGCAGCTTTTGTGTCTGTTACTTGCCGGCGTTGCGGCAACCAGCGGACAGTTCTGCATCACAGCCGCCTATTTTCATGCTCCGGCGCGAGAAATATCGGTATACGATTATTCGCAGATCATTTTCACTGCGATCATTGGATTTTTCCTGTTCGGGCAGGTGCCGGATGCATACAGCATTTTCGGTTACATTGTGATTTGTGCGATGGCAGTGCTGATGTTTTTGTATAATAACGGAAAGCTTGGAAGACATGAAAGAAATGCTTAAATCTATTTAATTCCCCATAAATTTCTTCCGGTATTCCCGCGGCGTCATGCCAAAGCGTTTTTTGAACATCCGGTTGAAATAGGAAAGATTGTCAAAACCGGATTCCGCGGCAATATCAAGGATCGAGGATTCCGAGGAGACAAGCAGTCTCGATACCATGGTGAGCCGGTAGTCGTTGAGATAATCAATGAAGGAGGTTCCCATGGTATTTTTAAAGAATTTCATAAAGTGGGACTGGCTTAAGTCCGCTTCTTTTGCCATATCGGCGATCGAAATTTTTTCCATATAATTATTTTCCACATATTTAATAATGAGCTTCATTTTTTCCAGTGATTTCTGATTCTTATGCGGGGTTTCCGCCGTACAGCACTGTGAAAACAGTACATGGAACATCAAAAAAAGCTGGGCTTTGATGGCTAGCTCATAGGCTTTCGGGTAGGTCTTGCAGATCTCGTCGGCACCGTCCACACAGGCTGCGATCGGTGCGTAATATGGATGATCCGGTTCAAAAAGCGTTGGAATGGACAGTCTGCCGTCTAAAAGCGGCTGGAAATAGTCACGTGAACAGGCATCAGTCTGCTTCGAGATCAGAATATCGAGTTTAAAAATAACATTTTCATATTCCATACTTTCCTGTTCATACTGTTCGATCGAGTGGAGCTGCCCCGGAATGATAAAAAGAATGCTTCCGGCAGAAACAACATACTGTTTCAAATCCACCGTGATGAGTCCCCGTCCCTTTTTAATATAGATGATCTCCATTTCGTCATGCCAGTGAACCGGAACCGAGGCAAAATCAAGCGGGATCGAACAGGGATAGGTGGTGTATGGAAATGCAACATCACCGTGCGATTTCTTTTCCTGATAATTTTCATATTCGAGAATATTCATAAATATAGTATCCTCCCTGAAACGTAAATTTTTTATGCAGTCTGCCCCTGCCACACATCAGCAGCTAAAAAATTAAAACTCACCAGATGATAGTATTGTACCACTTTTGAATGCTATATTACAAGAAAAAGAAGTTGCATGGCGTTATAATTTTTTCAGAATCAAACAGGAAACCAATAGAAACAGACAATATATAATGGAGGGCAATGATGAATTTATCAGAGATCGTATCAAACAGATACCACAAAGGAATTGGGGACTGCTCCAATGAAGAACTTTACTATGCACTGCTTGAAATGACAAAGAGCATGGCAGCAGCAAAAGAAAGTAACGAAGGAAAAAGAAAATTATACTATATTTCCGCAGAGTTTCTGATCGGTAAATTATTATCCAACAACCTGATCAACCTCGGCGTATATGAGGAAGTGAAAAAGACACTTGCAGACAACGGAAAGAGCCTTGCGGAAGTAGAAGAAGTTGAGCCGGAACCGTCACTCGGAAACGGAGGACTCGGACGTCTTGCAGCATGCTTCCTCGATTCTATCGCAAGCCTTGGCTTAAACGGTGACGGAGTGGGATTAAATTATCATTACGGACTGTTCAAACAGGTATTTGAGAACAATTTGCAGCATGAAACAAAAAATCCGTGGATCGAAAAAGAAAGCTGGCTTACGAAGACAGATGTTACCTATCCGATCCAGTTCGGCGGCTTCACCCTGACATCCAGACTGTATGATATCGATGTAGTCGGATACAACAACCGTACCACAAAGCTTCACTTATTTGATGTTGAGACCGTAGATGAAAGCATCGTAGGAGAAGGCATTGATTTTAACAAGGAAGACATTGCAAAGAACCTGACCTTATTCTTATATCCGGATGACAGCGATGACAAGGGACGTCTGCTTCGTGTATATCAGCAGTATTTCATGGTAAGCAACGGTGCGAGACTGATCTTGGACGAGGCTGTCGCAAGAGGCTGCAACCTGCATGATCTTGCAGATTACGCAGTTGTACAGATCAACGATACCCATCCGACCATGGTCATCCCGGAACTGATCCGCCTTTTAATGGAGCGTGGCATCGAGATGGACGAAGCGATCGATATCGTATCCAAGACCTGTGCATACACCAACCACACCATACTTGCAGAAGCACTGGAAAAATGGCCGATCGGTTACATGGAAAAAGCAGTTCCGCAGTTAATGCCGATCATTTACGAGCTGAATAACCGTGTAAACAGAAAATTCCGTGACAAATCCGTTGCGATCATCAAAGACGGCTGTGTACACATGGCACATATCGATATCCATTACGGATTCTCGGTAAACGGTGTTGCTTACCTGCATACAGAGATCTTAAAGAACAGCGAATTAAATAACTTCTACAAGATCTATCCGGAGAAGTTCAATAACAAGACAAACGGAATCACATTCCGCCGCTGGCTGTTACACAGCAATCCGGAACTGACAGCGCTGATCGAATCCCTGATCGGACCGAAGTTCAAAGAAGATTCCATGGAACTTGAAAAACTCGGCGCTTACGTTGATGATGACGCGGTTCTTGACAAGCTGCTTTCCGTAAAGATGGACAACAAGGTAAGATTAAAGAATTACTTAAAGAAGACACAGAACATCGATATCGATGAGAATTCTGTTTTCGATATTCAGATCAAGAGACTGCATGAGTACAAACGTCAGCAGATGAATGCACTCTATGTGATCAATAAATATTTTGAGATCAAAGAAGGCAAGAAGCCGGCAAGACCGATCACGGTTATTTTCGGCGCAAAGGCAGCTCCGGCTTATGTGATCGCAAAGGATATCATTCATCTGATCCTCTGCTTACAGCAGATCATCGACAATGATCCGGAAGTAAGCCCGTACTTAAAAGTTGTTATGGTAGAAAACTATAATGTAACACTGGCTGAAAAGCTGATCCCGGCAGCAGATATCCATGAGCAGATCTCACTTGCTTCCAAAGAAGCATCCGGTACTTCCAACATGAAATTCATGTTAAACGGTGCGGTTGCGATCGGAACCATGGACGGAGCAAACGTGGAAATGCATCAGTTTGTAGGCGATGACAACATCTATATCTTTGGTGAATCTTCCGAGGATGTCATCAGACATTACGAAAAGGCTGATTATGTCTCCAGAGATTACTATAACTCCGATGCAAAGATCAAACGCGCGATCGACTTTATCGTGAGCGATACCTTAAAGAGCGTTGGAAATGCTGAGAACCTGGAGCGTCTCTACAACGAACTGTTAAACAAAGACTGGTTCATGACTTTACCGGATTTCGAAAGCTATCTGGCTACCAGAGACCGCATGCTCGGTGATTACGAAGACAGAAAAGCCTGGGCAAAGAAGATGCTTATCAACATCAGCAAGGCAGGATTCTTCTCCTCTGACAGAACTATTGCAGAGTACAACAAAGATATCTGGAAATTAGACTAATATTTGATAAATATACTCCAAACTACTTAAAGCAAAAAGGGAATCACTGAAAGGTGGTTTCCTTTTTGTTTATGATTTGCTATAATAATCGGAGTAATCGGAGGCAATGAGAACAGAATGAAGTTTGGAAAAATAAAAATATACGGACTGGTGGCCGGCTGCATTGTCCTTGCCGGGGCTTCGGCCGGCTGCGGCGGGAAAAAAGCAAAGGAAGATCAGGAAGCATACCGCCAGATCGGCATCAACAATATGGAGCAGGGAAACTATGAAGACGCAGTAAAAGCGTTTCAGAAGGCACTGGATGAGTCACTTGCAACCATCGGTGCGGAGGAACTGGACATCTGTTATTATAAAGCACAGGCACAGTACATGGCGGGAGATACGGATGGCGCACTGGAGACCTATACCGCACTGATCGATTATGATAAGAAGAACGCGGATGCATATTATCTCCGTGGAAGCCTATACTTATTGGAAGGCGACAGTAAAAAGGCGCTTGCCGATTATGCTTCGGCGGTAAAAAATGATGATACGAACTATGACCTTTATATTCAGGCATATTCGGATCTGACCGATGCGGGAATGACGGATGAGGCAAAGCAGTATCTGGAAGACGCGGTAAAGATATCCGGCAAGGATGCGAAAGACTATACGATGCGTGGAAAGGCGTATGCACTGCTCGGAGATTATGACAAAGCGGCGGAACAGCTTGACAAGGCAGTGGAATTAAAAAGTGATGATGCGATTCTTTACCGTGCACAGGTATATGATGCCCAGGGCGATTCGGATAATGCCCAGTCTTTTTACGAGGAGTATGTAAAAACAAACAAGGACAATCCGGCCGCGCTTGGCAGTCTCGGCAGCATGCTGCTTGAGTCCGGCAAATATGACGAGGCTTTAACTTATATCCAGACGGCTCTGGCATCGGATGAGGTGGAAGACGAGCAGAATCTGCGGAAAAATGAGATACTGGCATATGAATACAAGAAAGATTTTGCTTCGGCAAAAGAAAAAATGGCATCCTATATTGAGGATTATCCGGAGGATGAAACGGCATTGCGTGAGTATCAGTTTCTGCAGACCAGATAACAGGTAAGAGAGGTATATATGGTAGAAACGGAAGTACAAAAAGAACGTGTGATCTTAGTCGGTGTCAGTGAACAGGACGGTGATGATACAAAAGATTCGCTTGCAGAGCTGAAGGAACTGGTTGCAACAGCAGGAGCGAGAACCGAGGGCATGATCATCCAGAATCGGGAAAAGATACATCCGGGGACTTATGTCGGAACCGGAAAGGTTGCTGAGATAAAAGAAATGCTTGCGGAAACGGGAGCAACCGGGATTGTGTGTGATGATGAACTTTCTCCGGCACAGATGAAGAATCTGGAGGACATTCTGGATACCAAGGTTATGGATCGTACACTTGTGATCCTGGACATCTTTGCGGCACATGCATCGACGAGTGAGGGAAAGATCCAGGTCGAACTGGCACAGCTCCGTTACAGCATGACGAGACTTGCGGGCTTTGGGCGTTCCATGTCAAGGCTCGGAGGCGGTATCGGCACAAGAGGCCCCGGAGAAAAGAAACTTGAGATGGATAAGCGGATCATCCGCACCCGGATCTCCCAGCTCAAAAAAGAGCTTTCGGAGGTAAAAAAACACCGTGAGGTTGCAAGAGGACAGCGGATGCGGAACCACATTCCGGTGGCAGCCATCGTGGGCTATACGAATGCCGGGAAATCGACGCTTTTAAACCATCTGACCCATGCAGGTGTGCTTGAGGAGGATAAACTCTTTGCGACACTCGATCCGACAACGAGACAGCTTGAACTGCCGGGAAAACAGCAGATCCTTCTGACCGATACGGTCGGATTTATCCGCAAGCTGCCGCATCATCTGATCGAAGCGTTTAAAAGTACGCTGGAGGAGGCAAAGTACGCGGATTTTATCATTCATGTCGTAGATGCATCCAATCTTCAGGCAGACAAACAGATGTATATTGTATACAATACACTGCGGGAACTGGAAATAAAGGACAAACAGATCGTTACACTGTTTAATAAGATGGACCGGCCGGAAGCGGATAACGGTTTGAGAGATTTCCGGGCGGATTATACCAAACGTATCTCGGCAAGGAATGAACAGGATCTGGAGGCGGTAAAGGAACTGCTGGCACAGGTCTTACGTGAAAATAAAACTTATATGGAGCATGTGTTTTCCTATGAAGAGGCAGGAAAAATACAGCTGGTACGCAGACAGGGTGAACTTTTGAGTGAGGAATACACGCCGGATGGAATATTTGTAAAGGCATATGTTCCGGCTGAAATTTATGAAAAGCTTGGTCTGTGAGAAAAAGAAGGCAGACTTACGGGTGAAAAAGTCTGCCTTCTTCTGGCGTAGTGACGGGCGCGCAGGATTGCAAAGGGTAATTTTGTATGATAAAATAGAAGAAATCATTTTGACTGAATGCAGAAAGCGGAAGGGAAAATAGGATGACATTACTGATTAAAAACGGAAGAGTGATCGATCCGGCGACAAAGACGGATGAACTGATGGATATTCTCGTGGAAGACGACAGGATCGCGAAGCGGGGGAAAAAAATTGACGCGAAAGCGGACAAGACCATAGATGCGAAAGGCTGCTATGTCATGCCTGGCTTTATTGACATGCATGTACATTTAAGAGACCCGGGGCAGGAAGAAAAGGAAACGGTCGTGACCGGAAGCCGTGCAGCGGCGCGCGGAGGATTTACCACGATCCTTGCAATGCCGAATACGAAGCCGGTGGTGGACAATGCGGATGTCGTGAATTATGTGCAAAATAAGGCAAAGAATTTAGGACTCGTGCATGTGTTTCAGATCGGTGCGATCACAAAGGGACAGAAAGGCGAGGAACTTGCCGGGATCGAAGAGATGGCGGCGGCGGGAAGCCCCGCGATCAGTGAAGATGGCAAATCGGTTATGAATGCAAAGCTTTTGCGTGACGCGATGAAGGTTGCAAAGAAGCTGGATATACCGGTACTTTCCCATTGCGAGGACAGAAATCTGGTGGACGGCGGTGTAGTCAATGCGGATGCCAATGCAAAGAAAGAGGGACTGCGCGGAATCACAAATTCGGTGGAGGATGTGATCATCGCGCGTGATATCATGATCGCAAAGGACACCGGTGCGGCACTGCATCTGTGCCATTGTTCAACGAAGAGCAGTGTTATGATGGTAAAGATGGCAAAAGAGCGCGGAATCCGTGTGACAGCGGAAGTGTGTCCGCATCATTTTACACTGACATCGGATGACATGATACCTAAGGATACCAATTACAAGATGAATCCGCCGCTCCGGACAAAAGAGGATGTGGAGGAACTGAAGCGTGGCTTAAAAGAGGATATCATGGATGTGATCGCCACGGATCATGCACCGCACACGGCAGATGAGAAAAACAACAGTATGGAGAAGGCACCGTTTGGCATCGTAGGACTTGAGACGGCAGCGGCGCTCACCTATACGGAACTGGTTTTAAAAGATGTTTTAACACCGATGCAGATGGCGGAAAAGATGAGTTATAATCCGGCAAAGATCCTGGGCCTTGATGCAGGAAGCCTGGAAGAGGGAAAGCCGGCGGATATCGTGATCTTTGATCCGAAAAAGACCTATAAGATCGATAAGAACAAATTCTGGTCAAAGGGCAGAAATACACCATTTGACGGAAAAGAAGTGACCGGAGCCGTACTTACGACGATCGTGGACGGCAAGGTGGCATACGATATCAAAATGGATCATGCGATCACAAAATAAATTTCAGACGGAGTAAAATCATGATAAATAAATTAGTGAAAAAAATCAAACAGACAAAGGCACCGATCGTGGTAGGGCTTGACCCGATGCTTTCCTATGTGCCGGAACATATCACAAAAAAGGCGTATGCCGAGTACGGTGAGACTTTAAAGGGCGCAGCAGAGGCAATCTGGCTCTATAACAGAGAACTGATCGATCACATTTATGATCTGATCCCGGCAGTGAAGCCACAGATCGCCATGTATGAGCAGTTTGGAGTGGAAGGCCTGATCACGTTCCAGAAGACCGTGGATTACTGTCATGAGAAAGACCTGATCGTGATCGGAGATGTCAAGAGAGGTGATATCGGCTCCACGTCCGCGGCCTATGCGACAGCCCATCTCGGCAAAGTACAGGTGGGAGGCAAAATGATTCCTGCGTTCAACGAAGATTTTGCAACGGTGAACCCGTATCTCGGTTCGGATGGGATTACTCCGTTTTTAGATGTATGCAGAGAGGAGAAAAAAGGACTTTTTATTCTGGTAAAGACCTCCAATCCGTCCAGTGGAGAATTTCAGGATCAGATGATCGGGGACAGACACCTCTATGAACTGGTCGGCGAGCGTGTCGCAGCATGGGGAAGTGAACTTATGGGCGATTCCTACAGTTATGTTGGCGCTGTGGTTGGAGCGACTTATCCGGAGCAGGGAAAGCTGCTTCGCAAAGTGATGCCAAAGAGTTTTATCCTTGTGCCGGGCTATGGTGCACAGGGAGGGAAAGGCGCGGATCTCGTACATTTCTTTGATGAGGACGGACTTGGTGCGATCGTTAATTCCTCCAGAGGTATCATAACCGCATACAAAAAGGAAGAATATGCATCCTACGGTGCAGAGCATTTCGGGGAAGCTGCAAGAGCAGCAGTCCTTGATATGATCGCGGATATCAACGGTGCACTTGAGAGGAGATAAGTATGTCGGAAAAAGCAAAAGAAACAGCAATCATCATAAATCAGAAAGAACTTCTGCCGGGCATCTTTGATATGTGGCTTCGGACGGAAAAGATCGCAAAGGAAGCAATGGCCGGACAGTTTGTGTCTGTATACTGCCATGACGGCAGCCGTATTCTGCCGCGCCCGATCAGTATCTGCGAGATCGATAAAACAGACGGAGCGATCCGTCTTGTTTATCGTGTTGCAGGAAAAGGAACGGAAGAATTTTCCAAAATGCGCACAGGAATGCAGTTACAGCTTGTAGGACCGCTCGGTAACGGTTTCCCCAAAAAGGAAAAGAAGGCATTTTTGATCGGCGGAGGAATCGGAATCCCGCCGATGTTAGAGCTGGCAAAGGAATTAAACTGTGAGAAGCAGATCATTTTGGGATTCCGTGATGAAATGTTTCTGCTCAATGACATGAAAAAACAGGGAAGTGTTTATGTGGCGACCGAGGACGGCAGTGCGGGAACCGAGGGAAATGTGCTGGATGCGATCCGTGAGAACGGACTGGATGCCGATATTATTTATGCCTGCGGGCCGCTTCCGATGCTCCGGGCGATCAAAAACTATGCAGCCGAAAAGCAGATCGAGTGCTGGATTTCCATGGAAGAACGCATGGCATGCGGCATCGGAGCCTGTCTTGCCTGTGTCTGCAAATCCAAGGAACGCGATGAGCATTCCAATGTGAAAAATAAGAGAATATGCAAGGAAGGTCCGGTATTCCGTGCGGAGGAGGTAGAATTCTAATGAATTTCAGTGTAGATCTGGCAGGTGTCACCTTAAAAAATCCGGTCATGACGGCTTCCGGTACTTTTGGCTCCGGACAGGAATTTTCGGAGTTTGTGGATTTAAACCGTCTGGGCGCAGTCGTGACAAAAGGGGTTGCAAATATTCCGTGGGAAGGGAACCCGACACCACGGGTGGCGGAAGTCTATGGCGGCATGCTGAATGCAGTCGGACTCCAGAATCCGGGCATCGATCTTTTTATTGAGCGCGATATCCCTTTCTTAAAAAAATACGATACAAAGATCATTGTGAATGTCTGTGGAAAAACAACCGAGGATTATATTGACGTTGTGGAAAGACTGGCAGATCAGCCGGTGGATATGCTTGAAATCAACATTTCCTGCCCGAATGTAAAAGAGGGCGGCATTGCATTCGGACAGGAACCGAAGGCGGTGGAAGCGATCACAAAAGCTGTGAAGGCAAAAGCAAAACAGCCGGTCATTATGAAACTGAGCCCGAATGTTACCGATATTACGGAGATGGCAAGAGCGGCAGAAGCAGGAGGCGCAGATGTGCTCTCACTCATCAATACACTGACCGGAATGAAGATCGATATCGAGAGACAGTGTTTTGTACTTGCAAACCGGACAGGTGGTATGTCAGGTCCGGCGATCCACCCGATTGCGGTGCGTATGGTCTATCAGACTGCGCAGGCGGTAAAGATACCGATCATCGGTATGGGCGGGATCATGACAGCGGAGGATGCGATCGAAATGCTGCTTGCCGGGGCAACAGCGGTGTCTGTCGGAACAGCAAATTTCACCAACCCGTCGGTTACCATGGAAATTGTGGATGGAATAAAAAATTATATGGAATGCCACCAGGTGGCGGATGTCCGGGAACTGGTAGGAGCAGTACACGACAGATTGTAAGATCTGCCGTGTCGCCGGAAAGAAAAATATGGAGGTCTTTGGAAGAATGGAAAATTATAAATCAGAGTTTATTGAATTTATGGTAGAAAGTGATGTATTAAAGTTCGGAGATTTTACGTTAAAGAGCGGAAGAAAATCTCCGTTTTTCATGAATGCCGGAGCATATGTGACCGGTACACAGTTAAAGAGACTGGGTGAATATTATGCAAAAGCGATCCATGCCAGCTATGGAGAAGATTTTGATGTGCTGTTTGGACCGGCATATAAGGGAATCCCGATCTCCGTTGTGACCGCGATCGCATTCAGTGAGCTCTACGGAAAGGAAGTGCGTTACTGTTCAGACCGCAAGGAGGTAAAAGACCACGGAGCAGATAAGGGAGGCTTCCTCGGAAGTACGCCAAAGGACGGAGACCGTGTGGTCATGATCGAGGATGTCACAACTTCCGGAAAATCCATGGAGGAGACGGTGCCGAAAGTAAGAGGTGCTGCAAATGTGGAGATCGTAGGTCTTATGGTATCCTTAAACCGCATGGAAGTGGGGCTTGGCGGAAAGAAGAGCGCACTTGAAGAGATCCAGGAGAAATACGGATTTCCGGCAAATGCCATTGTCACGATGGAAGAGGTAGTAGAACATCTTTATAACCGTACCTGCGGCGGAAGAGTTGTGATTGATGATGAAATAAAAGCAGCGATCGATAAATATTATGAGCAGTATGGCGTAAAATAGAATAGTGCAAATAATCGTTTAAGAGGTCGGGATATTGAAAAATAAAAAGGAAAAACATCGACTTGTACTGGCGTGGGTACTTTTTATTGTTTATATGGTTTTCCTCATGTATTTTCTGTTTTTTGCAGAGATCATGGGGAGAACTTATGTTGACAGAGATTATCATTACAATCTGATTCCGTTTCGGGAGATCAAACGCTTTCTTGTGTATCGCGAAACACTCGGGTGGTTTGCAGTTCTTTCCAATCTGCTCGGAAATGTACTGGCGTTTGTCCCGTTCGGAATGATACTGCCCATGCTGAGAAGAAGGTGCAGGCATTTTTTTTATATTGTCCTGCTGGGGTTTGACTTCAGCCTTTTTGTAGAGACGATACAACTGATATCAAAGGTCGGAAGCTTTGACGTGGATGATCTGTTTTTAAATACACTTGGAGGTGCACTCGGCTATCTTGCTTTCTGGCTGATCCGGCGGCACTTTGGGAGAAAACATAATGACAAGGAAGAGAAATCACTATAAATTTACGAAACGGAAAAAATCGGTGCGGGGAATCTGCGCGCTGGTACTTGCAGTGGCGGCAATTGCTATTTTCGTGGCAGTTGTGGCAGAATCCTTTCACAAGAGCGGAAATGGCAGTGTATATCTGGGCAGTGCGGGAGTGCTGTCTTTGCTGATTTCGGTATGTGCGCTGGTGCTCTCCGTGATTGCGGTGAAAGAAGAAGATACATTTAAGACAGTGCCGTACATCAGCCTGGTATGCAGTGTGATCATAACCGGAGTCTGGGGAGCCGTATATGCCGCAGGATTTATTTTATAATTTATAGTTTCAGATAGAAAAGGAAATGGTGAGACAGAAATGAGTTATCAGGATATCTACAGGGGAAAAAATGAAGAAGCGGCGGAACGTTATGAGCTTGTCATGGACCGCATTGCAGAGATCGAAAAAGAAGAGGCGGCGGGGGAGCCGTATGTTCCTTATTTTAAAAAAGTAAGCCGGTTTATTCTGCTAAACCGGGAAATTTTAAAGAAAGAAGAAAGTGGTGCGCTGGATCACCGCAGTCTTGCTGAGTGCGAGGAGTGGAATGAAAAACTCTATGAGGACATTCTGCCGGAGCATTATGAGGCAAGTTATGCCAATCCGGCGTATGCGGTGAAAACGCTCGGAGAAACATTTGGTGGGATTTTAAGCTTCTTATATGCCGAGATCCGTGCGATGATCCCTTACGCGTTTGAGGGAAGAAAGTATAACATTACGATCTTAGCGGAGCTGTTTTGCGAGGTATACGGCTGCTTTACGGATGAAGAAGGGGTATCGGAAAAAGCGGTGGAACAGGCAGTCTACTGGTTTTTCCACGATTACAGCGAAGTTTTTACCGAGGAGAGCGTGCAGGGCATGGTAGATCCGGAGCTTGACTTTTTTACCCGGATCATCATGGAAAAGGATTTAAACGATCTTACCTATCTGTACCGCTACGGCGCGTATATCACAAAGGACGAACTTGGCATTGCGTCCTACTTGAATCAGATGGAAGAAAGTGAGATCCAGGCAATGGCGGATACTTATACCGAAGGCTACCGCATTGGCTTTGTCCTTGGCGGAAAAGATCTCTCCATTAAGGATACGGTATGCGTGGAATATCCGATCGGATTTGAGCGTATGGTGCGCGCGGCGGTTAAAAATTTCGAGAAGATGGACTTAAAACCGACGATCTACCGCGAAGCAGTATCATCTTTTACCAACCGTGGAAACAGCAAACGCGGCTGTTATTCGGTTTCACCTAATAAACAGTATGATTATGACCACAAGTCAGACCGCGCGTTCTATCTGGACAAGGCGTTTGTGGAGCGCAGGCTTGAAACGTTAAAGACAGCATACGAGGCACATAAGGAGCAGGCTTACCGTCATGCGGGACCGGCAGTCATTGAGGTGTTCGGTGAGGCGCCGTTTGCTCCGGTCAATAAAAAAGAGGCAAGACAGTATTCGGAAAAACAGAATCAGCTCAATGTATATCATGCTTCCCAGTCCGGGCAGATCACCAATCAGTATATTAAGGGTGAGGAGCGCAGCTTTACGATCATCGCATACCCGATCCCGTCGATCGGGGATAAATTCAAGGAGATCTTTGCTGAGACAGTAAAGATCAATACCCTTGATTACAAGCTGTATCAGGAAATGCAGCAGAAGATCATCGATGTCTTAAATACCGGTGTGAAAGCTCACGTAAAGGGGAAAGAGGGCGTAAACCACACCGATCTTACTGTGTCACTCTATCCGTTAAAGGATAAGGAAAAAGAGACGATCTTTGAGAACTGTGTGGCGGATGTGAATATTCCGGTCGGGGAAGTATTCACTTCTCCGGTGTTAAAAGGTACAAACGGCATGCTGCATGTGACAAAAGTTTACTTAAACGGGCTGCAGTATAAGGATCTTACGATCACGTTTAAGGATGGTATGATAGCTGATTACACCTGTGCCAATTTTGCGGATGAAGCGGAAAACCGTGACTATGTCCATGAAAATGTGCTGATGCATCATGAGACACTGCCGATCGGGGAGTTTGCAATTGGAACGAACACGACAGCATACCGCATGGCAAGGGATTATCAGATCGAGGATACACTGCCGATTCTGATCGCAGAGAAGACCGGTCCGCATTTTGCGGTCGGAGACACCTGCTATTCCCATGCGGAGGATACACCTGTCTTTAATCCGGATGGAAAGGAGATCGTGGCGAGAGACAACGAGGTTTCCATCTTAAGAAAAGATGACCCGGCAAAAGCTTACTTTAACTGTCATACGGATATTACGATCCCATATGATGAGCTTGGCACGATCACGGTGATCCGCGAAGACGGAAGCACGGCGGACATCATCCGGGACGGACGTTTCGTGGTTCCCGGAACAGAAAAGCTCAACGAGCCACTGTAGAATATTATAAGAAAATCTTATAAAAGACAGTAATATTATTAATTGGATTTCTAAAGAAAAAGCAGTTACAATAAAATCATCATAAACAGACGAAATGACGAAGGAGAATGAATCATGGCAAAAGTAGGAATCGTAATGGGAAGCGACTCGGATATGCCGGTTATGGCAAAAGCCGCTGATATCTTGGAACAGCTTGGAATTGACTATGAGATGACGATCATCTCAGCCCACAGAGAACCGGATGTATTTTTTGAATATGCAAAGACTGCGGAAGAAAAGGGCTTTAAGGTCATCATTGCAGGTGCGGGAATGGCAGCTCATCTTCCGGGCATGTGCGCAGCAATCTTCCCGATGCCGGTCATCGGTATCCCGATGCATACGACTTCACTTGGCGGACGTGATTCCCTGTATTCGATCGTTCAGATGCCGTCCGGAATCCCGGTTGCGACCGTAGCGATCAACGGCGGTGCCAATGCAGGTCTTCTGGCAGCAAAGATCCTTGCTACATCGGATGCAGCACTGCTTCAGAAATTAAAGGATTACGCAAAGGAATTAAAAGAGCAGGTGCAGGCAAAGGATGCAAAGCTGCAGGAAGTCGGCTATAAGAACTATACAAAATAGAACATGCATGAGCAGAATGGAGAGATACTTTAAAGGGGTATCTCTCTTTTGTGATATTATAAGCAGAAACAAATAGTGACTCACTATTAATTAGAAAAACTAATAGGAAATATAATAATATATAATTGGAAATCTTTCGGGTTTCAAGTTACAATGAAACTATGACAAATGAAATAGCAAAGTAAACAGGAGGAAAGAAAATGGATTACAAGAACGCAGGTGTTGATATCGAAGCTGGTTACAAATCTGTGGAGTTAATGAAAAAATACGTACAGGGTACCATGCGCCCGGAGGTTCTTACCAACCTCGGAGGCTTTTCGGGTGCGTTTTCCATGGAAGCATTTAAAAACATGGAGAAACCTACCTTAGTTTCCGGTACAGACGGCGTGGGAACCAAACTGAAATTGGCGTTCATCATGGACAAGCATGATACGATCGGTATTGACTGTGTAGCCATGTGTGTCAATGATATTGCCTGCGCAGGCGGTGAACCATTATTTTTCTTAGACTATATTGCATGTGGGAAGAATATTCCGGAAAAGATAGCTGCCATCGTAAGCGGTGTCGCAGAAGGCTGCAAGCAGTCTTCCGCAGCGCTGATCGGAGGTGAGACCGCAGAACATCCGGGACTTATGCCGGAAGACGAATATGATCTTGCAGGATTTGCAGTTGGTGTCGTAGATGAAAAGGACATCATCACCGGAAAGGAATTAAAGGCGGGAGATGTCCTGATTGGTATGGCATCTTCCGGCGTACATTCCAACGGATTCTCCCTGGTGCGCAAGATCTTTAAAATGGATGCGGAGACCTTAAATGAGTATCATGACGAGCTTGGCACAACGCTTGGCAATGCGCTGCTCGCACCGACAAAGATCTATGTGAAGGCACTGCACTCCATCAAAGAAGCGGGTGTCCGCGTGAAGGCATGCAGCCATATCACGGGTGGCGGTTTCTATGAAAATGTTCCGAGAATGCTTCCGGAAGGAAAGCGCGCAGTGATCGAGAAGGCAAGCTATCCGATCCCGCCGATCTTTACCATGATGGCAAGAGAAGGAAACGTAGATGAAAAGATGATGTACAATACCTACAATATGGGACTTGGTATGGTACTTGCGGTAGATCCGGCTGACGCCGACAAGGCGATGGACGCGATCCGCGCGGCAGGAGAGACACCGTATGTAGTAGGAAAGATCGAGGACGGAGAAAAGGGAGTAACCTTATGCTAAAAGTTGCGGTACTGGTTTCCGGTGGCGGAACCAATCTTCAGGCGATCTTAGATGCCATTGACAACGGAACGATCACAAACGCGGCAGTTTCGGTTGTGATCAGTAACAACCGGGACGCGTATGCCTTAGAGCGCGCGAGAAAGCATAATATCGAAGCGGTCTGCATATCGCCGAAGGATTACCCGGATCGCGCGGCGTTCAATCAGGCATTCCTTGAAAAGCTGGATTCCTATGCGGTGGATCTTGTGGTGCTTGCCGGATTCCTCGTTGTGATACCGGAAATGATGATAAAAAAATACGAAAACCGGATCATAAATATCCATCCATCCCTGATTCCGTCTTTTTGCGGAACAGGCTATTATGGATTAAAGGTACACGAGGGTGCGCTTTCGCGCGGGGTAAAAATAACCGGAGCCACAGTGCATTTTGTGGATGAGGGAACGGACACAGGTCCGATCATTTTACAGAAAGCAGTAGCGGTCGAGGAGGGAGATACCCCGGAGATCTTACAGCGACGCGTTATGGAACAGGCGGAGTGGAAGATCATGCCGCAGGCGATCGACCTCATAGCGAATGGAAAAGTGACAGTAGAAAACGGAAAAGTACATATAAAATAAATGACTCAGGCAGCAATGGAAGGAGAAACAGATATGAAGGTATTGGTAGTCGGCAGCGGCGGCAGAGAACATGCCATTGTGACCAGCGTGGCAAAGAGTCCGCGTGTGGATAAGATATACTGCGCACCTGGAAATGCGGGAATCGCAGCACTTGCGGAGTGCGTTCCGATCGGAGCCATGGAATTTGACAAACTGGTTGCGTTCGCGAAAGAAAAAGAGATTGACTTTACGATCATCGGTATGGACGATCCGCTCGTTGGCGGAATCGTGGATGTCTTTGAGGCAGAGGGACTGCGCGTATTCGGACCGAAGAAGAATGCGGCGATCTTAGAAGGCTCCAAGGCATTTTCCAAGGATCTGATGAAAAAATACAATATCCCGACGGCGGCATATGAGAACTTTACCGATCCGAAAGCGGCGGTTGCATATTTGGAGCATGCAAAATTCCCAATCGTGTTAAAGGCAGACGGTCTGGCGCTTGGAAAGGGCGTTTTGATCTGTGAAAATTTAGACGAAGCGAAAGCAGGCGTCAAGGAGATCATGGAAGACAAGAAATTCGGTGCGTCCGGAAACACAATGGTCATTGAAGAGTTTATGACCGGACGAGAAGTTTCCGTACTTTCTTTTGTAGACGGAAAAACAATTAAGATCATGTCATCCGCGCAGGATCACAAGCGCGCGAAAGACGGGGATCAAGGCTTAAATACCGGAGGAATGGGTAACTTTTCCCCGAGCCCGTTCTATACAGAAGAAGTGGATGATTTCTGCAAAAAATACATTTATCAGGCAACGGTCGATGCGATGGCAAAAGAAGGCAGACCGTTTACCGGTGTCATCTTCTTTGGACTGATGCTCACCGAAGACGGACCAAAGGTATTAGAGTACAATGCGCGTTTCGGAGATCCGGAGGCACAGGTTGTGCTGCCGCGTATGAAAAATGACATCATCGATGTGATGGAAGCCTGCGTGGATGGAAAGCTTGATACGATCGATCTGCAGTTTGAGGATAACGCAGCAGTCTGCGTGGTACTTGCGTCAGATGGATATCCGGTATCCTACGAAAAAGGATTTGAGATCAAGGGACTTGAAAACTTTGACGGAAAAGACGGCTATTACTGCTTTCATGCCGGAACCAAATTTGATGAAAACGGCAGGATCGTCACGAACGGCGGACGTGTGCTTGGTGTGACGGCGAAGGGGGCTACCTTAAAAGAAGCGAGAGCCAATGCCTATGCTGCGACAGAGTGGGTAGACTTCGCAAATAAGTATATGCGTCATGACATCGGAAAAGCGATCGATGAGGCGAAATAAGACAAATAAGTGGAATGTAGATATGTCTGCCTGCGGGCAGGCATATTTTTTTGAAATATTTTTGGAATATTTGAAACCTTTTATAAAGTCAGGTAGTATTATAGGTGATTGCAATCACGGGAATGTTGTTATGAAAAATTATAAGGCTATAAAAAATATGACTGTGCATACGCATGCTTATGCCTTCTTATGCAGACAGTCCGGCGGATACGTCATCGCCGGACCATCTTTAAAAGAGCATGGGGAGAGAAAAACCAGCAAGGGAGAATGAGATGAAAAAAAGGAGAATAGCAGCACTGCTTTTATGTTTTGGAATACTTGTATCAGGCTGCGGCAAAATGGAGCAGAAAGCCTCCGTACAGAAAACGGAGCATGGATTCCAGGGAGTGACGGATCATGAGGAAACGGCGGAGGATCTGAATATTTCCGCAATATCCGGCGGGGATGCAAAAGAAGTGCTTATGATATATATGGTCGGCTCAAATCTTGAATCAGAGTCGGGACTTGCAAGCGCGGATATTGAAGAGATGCAGGAATGTGGTTTTGACGAGGATGAGATGACGGTTTTAATCTGTACCGGCGGAACCGATTACTGGTGGAATCCGGATATTCCGGATGATGAATGCGCAATATTTGAACTGACCGGAGACGGATTGGATCAGGTAGCTTCCCTTGGGGAGCGGGATATGGCAGATCCGACCACTTTATCCGGATTTGTAGATTTTGCCTACCAGTCCTATTCGGCAGATGATTACAGCATGGTGCTCTGGAATCACGGAGGAGGAGCAATCCTTGGTTATGGCGCCGATGAAAACTATAACTATGATGCGCTTTCCATGCGGGAGCTGGATGAGGCACTGGGCAGTACCAAAATGGCAGCGGACGGACAGAAATTTGAATGGCTCGGATTTGATGCATGCCTGATGGGGATGATCGAAGTGGCTGATGTGCTGTCTGATTATTCGGATTATATGATCGCATCGGAGGAACTTGAAGCGGGAGACGGATGGGATTACTCTTTCCTGCGTCAGATGACGGATTATGGATACTACGGCGGAGCAGATGCTGCAGGCTGTATTCTGGATGCATACAGCAGCTATTATGAGGACAATTATCTGTACGTACCGGATTATACGCTTTCGTGTATGGATCTTTCAAAGACGGATGCAGTCATTGAAAAACTGGATGCATTTGTGATAGCGGCAGAACAGGAGCTGCAGGCTGGTGGTTATTCCAGAATTGCAAAGATCAGGGATCAGGCCAAGACATTTGGAAAAGTCAGTGAAGACACATTTTATGATACGGTAGATCTCTATGATCTGTCTGAAAAGATGGAGGATTTATATCCGGTTGAGTCGGAAGAGTTAAAAGCGGCAATCGATGACTGCGTGGTAGCGCAGGCATCCAATATTCCAATGACACACGGAATGGCGATTTATTTTCCGTATGAAAACAAGGAATATGTTGGTGCGTGGCTGGATATTTACGGGGAGATTGGATTCAGCGACGATTATATCGGATTTGTAAGAAACTTTACCGCTACCCTTTCCGGAGAACCGATCACCGACTGGAATGTGGAGGATACGACACCGCAGGAGGACGCTGCGGCACCGGGCGAATATTATGTGCAGCTTACCGAGGATCAGATGAATAACCTCGGTCATGCAGATTATCAGCTGTGGATGGAAGATGACGGGTATAAGGGAACCTATATCCTCTGGATGCTGTCCAGTGATGTTTCTTTATCAGATGACGACAAGCTTTATACAAACTTTGATGGAAAACGTTTCTTTTTAACGGATGCAACGGGTGGGTCCATCGACTGCTGTGCGCTTGAGATCGAGAGCGGTGAGGACTATAAAAAATATGAGATCCCGCTTATGCTCTGGAGAAAGGATGCCGATCTTCCGGAAAGTGTTTACGCGCATGTGCGTGTGGATGCGGAGCATCCGGATGGAGAACTGATCGGATTTTACAATGACATCGACACGGATTCCACGTTGTTCCCACAGAAAAACCAGGTCGTATTAAATGAAGGAGATGGCGTGTGCGCATATCTGTTTGCCAGGGAGATTCAGTTTAATGAAGACGGAAGTGTGACACCGTTCTCCGAATGGAAATCCAATTCCGGAACCGGAGCCTGGATCACGTTATCCAATGATTACAGTATTTCCATGCAGGAACCGGATGAAGTGTCAGATTACTGCTGCCTGTTCCGCATTACAGATACGCAGGGCAATCAGTATTATACGAATCCGGTTTACATTGAGAAATAAAATTGCTTTTGTATATATGGTTATGTTAAGATGAATATGTCTGCCGGCTGGCAGGCATATTTTTCGTACCAGAAGGGAAAGAGCACATATGGAGAGAGCAGAGGATTATGTGGTGGATGCCGAGGCAGCAGTCCGTACATATGCGGATATGGTGTATCGGCTGGCGTGCCTGAATACAAATAATAAAGAAACGGCGGAAGATGTATTTCAGACTGTTTTTTTGAAACTCGTGTCGCATCAGAACAGTATTATAAGTGAGGAACATTTGAAAGCATGGCTGATACGGGTGACCATCAATCAGTGTAAGAGTGTTGCCACTACGGCGTGGAACAGAAAGCGGGCTTCTTATGAAGATGCAATGTTGATGGAAGAACCGGAGGAAGCGGAAGATTTTTCAGATGTTTACGAGGCGGTAAAAGAACTTCCGGATAAATACCGGGAGGTCATACATCTGTTCTATTATGAACAGCTTGCGGTAAAAGACATTGCTGCCATACTGGATACCAAGGAGGCTACAGTAAAAACATGGCTGTCAAGAGGCAGAAAGCTGCTTGGAGAAAAGCTGAAGGAGGAATATGGGAATGGAAGAATATAAGAAGTATGTAGATCACCAGCATGCTCCCGAATCCTTGATCGCAGATACGATAAAAAAAGTGAGAGCAGAGGAGGAGCGGATGGCGCAGATGCCACAGACGGCACAGGTTACACAGATGCCACAGACGGCGGAAGTGCCGAAAAAAGGAAAAAAGCCATTTCAGAAGATTGTGGCGCTCGGAATGACAGCAGTTGCGGCGGCAGCGGCGATCACTGTGCTGGTTCAGGTCTACCCGGCGGGGGATGAGATGTATTATCAGCAGGTGGAAGAGCAGAATTTTCGCGGATTTGGAATGCCGGATCAGGACACAGAGGCGTCTTTGGAAAAATGTGAACAGAAGCTCGGACTCGATTTTGAAACGCTGATTCCGGGCGGAACACTGGTCAAAGGTGAAGCATCCGAACAGGATGATAACACCGTGACGCTCCACTATGAAGTGGAGGGAAACCTGATCGCACTGGAGGTATCTGCATCCGGGCAGCAGGCACCCGAAAATTTATTGAAACAGGCCTCAAGGGTAGCGAAAAAAGAGGTATATCTGGGAGAAAGTGCGAAGGAAAACTGTTATTATGCGGCATTTGAGAAGGATGGGATCTACTATTATCTCACAGCGAGTCATATGGAACGTGATACCTTTGAACAGATGTTGGAAGAAATGTTAAAAAACTAAACAGGACAGTGTGATAAAAGAGCAGAGGGGATTGCATGAGCAAAAGAAGAATATTGGCATTTGTACTTTGCGCCGGGCTGACTTTATCCGGATGTGGAGCACAGATAAGAACTGCCGGGCAGAAAGCTGAACAGAATGTGGCAGATACCGAAACACAAAGGAGCATGGAAAAAAGTACCGGCATACCGGAGGTTTCCGGGCAGAGTACGAAAGAAGTGCTGATGGTCTATATGGTCGGTTCCAATCTTGAGTCGGAGTCAGGGCTTGCCAGTGCGGATATCCGTGAAATGCAAAAGAGCGGATTTAATGAGGATAACCTGACTGTTTTAATCTGTACCGGAGGCAGCAGTGAGTGGTGGAACAGTAAGATACCGGATGATAGCTGCAGTATTTTTGAACTCACGGCAGATGGGCTCACGCAGTGTGCAGATCTGGGAGAGCGGAGCATGGCCGATCAGGATACGCTGACAGATTTTGTGGATTATGCCTATCAGACCTGGCCGGCAGAACAGTATGGCATGGTATTCTGGAATCATGGCGGCGGAGCGGTGCTTGGTTATGGCGCGGATGAGAACTATGATTACGATGCGCTCTCGGTGGAGGATCTGAATCGTGCACTCGGTGCGACTAAAATGTCGGCGGACGGGAAAAAATTTACCTGGGTGGGGTTTGATGCCTGCCTGATGGGAATGATCGAGGTGGCGGACATGATGTCACCGTATGCGGATTATATGATCGCGTCCGAGGAAATGGAAGCCGGAGACGGGTGGGATTATGATTTCTTAAGGGAACTTGGAGACGGCAGCCATTACGACGGTGTTGCAACGGCGCAGTGCATCATTGATGATTATGCGGGTTATTATGAAGAGCATTACCGTTCGGTTCCGGATTATTCCCTGTCCTGTATGGATCTGTCCAAAACAGATGCAGTGATCGAACGCCTCGATGCGTTTGTGATGGCTGCGGAGGATGAATTAAAGGCAGGCGGATATTCCAAGATCGCAAGGCGCAGGGATCAGGCAAAGACCTTCGGCAAGATCGCGGATGCATCGACGTATGATACGGTTGATCTTTATGACCTGTGTGAGAAGATGTCGGGGCTGTATCCGGAACAGAGCAAAAAACTGCAGGGCGCGATCCGTGACTGTGTTGTGGCGCAGGATACCAATATTTCATCGGCATATGGGATGGCGATCTATTTTCCTTATGAAAATAAAGATTATGTGGATGAATGGCTTGCAGCATACAGCGAGACCGGCTTCAGTGAAAACTATATTGCATTTGTCAAGGACTTTTCCGCAACACTTTCCGGAGAGCCGATCATGAACTGGAATATGGATCAGGTGACACCGGAGGCGGATGAAACAGCACCGGGGCAGTATTATGTGCAGCTGGATGAGGGACAGATGGCGACTTACGGCCATGCAACGTATCAGATCTGGGAAGAGGATGTAAACTACAAGGGAACCTATGTGGAATGGCTCGATTCCTATGATGTGGATTTGAGTGATGATGGAAAATTAAGTACAGCATTTGATGGACAGATGTTCTATCTTGTAGATGACAATGGCACATCGATCCGCTGCTGTGCAAGTGAGATCGAGCGGACGGATACCTACAGTAAATATGTAATTCCGTTCCTGTATTCGGAAACGGGACTTGATAAGTCGGTCGGCGTATACGCGCATGTCCGCGTTGATGCGGAGCATCCGACCGGGGAACTGATCGGTTTTTACAGAATATCGGATGCTTCCAACGGATATTTCCCGGAGAAGAATCAGGTGCAGATCAAAGACGGAAGCGAACTGTACCCATTTTATTTTGCCAGAAAGATCGTTTTTAATGAGGACGGCAGTGTGGCACCGTTTGATCAGTGGAAAATGAACTCGGGTGTGGGAGATACGTATGACGTCTCGGATGCGGCAGCGTTTTCCTTTGAGATGAAGCCGGTAGATGATATGGAAACAGACGATCCGTACTGTTGTCTGTTCCAGATCGCGGATACACAGGGGAACCATTATTACACGAATCCGGTCTATATTGAAAAGCAGAATCGGCAAACAGATTAAAATCTGCACTTGAATAAGCAGGCAAAAAATAATAAACTAATAGCAATTACATGTTTTATTGCTAAAAGGAGATAGAAAATGAGTTTGGCAGATCAGATTTTTATTGATATGTGCAGAGATATACTAAACAACGGTGTGAGCACCGAGGGCGAGAAAGTGCGCCCGCACTGGGAAGACGGCAGCAGTGCCTATACGGTCAAAAAATTCGGTGTGGTGAACCGCTATGACCTTTCAAAGGAATTTCCGGCGATCACCTTGAGAAAAACGGCGATCAAGAGCTGTACGGATGAGATGCTCTGGATCTGGCAGAGAAAATCAAACAATATCCATGATCTGAACAGCCATGTCTGGGATGAGTGGGCGGACGAAAACGGTTCCATCGGAAAAGCGTACGGCTATCAGATGGGGGTAAAGCACGTCTATAAGGAAGGCATGATGGATCAGGTGGATCGTGTGATCTATGATTTAAAGAACAATCCGTTCAGCCGTCGCATTTTAACGAACATCTATGTGCATGCGGATCTGCATGAGATGAATCTCTATCCGTGTGCGTACAGCATGACCTTTAATGTGACGCAGAAAAAAGGTGATGACAGACTGACATTAAACGCAATTTTAAATCAGCGTTCCCAGGATATCCTGACTGCAAACAACTGGAATGTATGCCAGTATGCGGTTTTAGTCCATATGCTGGCACAGGTCTGCGGAATGCGGGTTGGAGAACTTGTGCATGTCATCGCGGATGCACATATTTATGACCGCCATATTCCACTCGTGGAGGAACTGATCACGAGAGAACAGCATCCGGCTCCGAAATTCTGGCTGAATCCAGAAATTATGGATTTTTATCAGTTTACACCGGATGATGTGAGACTGGATGATTATGTGACCGGACCACAGATCAGGAATATTCCGGTCGCAGTATAGGAGGAAAAAATATGAATTTAATTGCAGCCGTAGACAGGAACTGGGCAATCGGTTATCAGAACAAACTGCTTACAAGCATACCGGAGGATATGAAATTTTTCCGCCAGACGACAACTGGAAAGGTTGTTGTGATGGGAAGAAAGACCCTGGAAAGCTTTCCGGGTAAAAAGCCACTTAAAAACCGTACCAACATCGTGCTGACGAAGAATCCGTCCTATCAGGTGGAGGGTGCCGTTGTGGTGCACACTATGGAGGAGCTGCATGAAGAATTAAAGAAATACAACAGCGAAGACATTTTTGTGATCGGCGGGGAGAGTATCTACCGTCTGCTTTTGGATGAATGTGACAGGGCATATATCACAAAGATCGAGTATGCATACACTGCAGATGCCTATTTCCCCAATCTTGATGAAAAGAAAGACTGGAAGATCACGGCGGAGAGCGAGGAGCATACCTGTTTTGATCTGGAATATTTCTTTTTGACCTATGAGAAAAATGCATAAATAACCGGACATAAGATAAGAAGGGAAAAAATGGAGAATTTTATTTACAGCATCAATGTGACCATGCCGATTTTTTTAGTCATGGTGCTGGGATATTTCTTAAAACAGATCGGCATGCTAAACGACAATTTTGTTACGGTGGCGAACCGGTTCAATTTTAAAGTTACGCTGCCTTTTATGCTGTTTCGGGATATTTCATCGGTGGATATAAAAGCCGTGTTTGATTTAAAATATGTTTTGTTCTGCGCGATCGTAAGCTCCATCTGTTTCTGGACGGTATGGGCGGGAGCAAAGCTGTTCTTAAAAGATAAAAGCATGCGCGGAGCTTTTGTACAGGCATCGTTCCGCGGCAGTGCAGCAGTAATGGGGATGGCATTTATCGAAAACATCTATGGAAGTTCAGCCATGGGACCGCTCATGATCGTGGGGGCAGTCCCTCTTTATAATATCTATTCGGTGCTGGTGCTGACCTTTGAGGCTGATGAGGAGGACGGAGATGCCGCATCCGGAATAAAGGGAGCGGGAAAAATAAAACAGGCGGGGATCAATATCCTAAAAAATCCGATCATCATCGGTATTTTCCTTGGCCTTGTCGTCTCTCTGCTCGGATTGGATTTCCCGACGCTTGTAGACCGTACCGTTGATAATGTGGCAAAGATGGCGACACCGCTTGCGCTTGTTACAATGGGAGCGGGCTTTGAGGGGAGAAAGGCACTTGCAAAGATAAAGCCGACACTTGCGGCATCCTTTATCAAGCTGGTCGCGCAGACTGCGATTTTTCTTCCGGTCGCGGCGGCAATGGGATTTACCGGAGAAAAGATCATCGGAATCCTTATCATGCTTGCGGCGCCGACGACGCCGAGCTGCTATATCATGGCGAAAAATATGAAAAATGACGGTGTGCTGACGGCAAGTATCGTTGTGGCGACGACGCTTCTCGCATCATTTACCCTTACGGGCTGGATCTATCTGTTAAAATGCGTGGGGCTCATTGGTTAGCCGGATTAAAATAAAAATAAAGAAGGAGGATTTTCATGGATATCACAGGCAGAAAATTATTTGTAAAAGCGTTGCAGGAAGAGGGAGTCGATACGGTATTCGGCTATCCGGGTGGAATGGTGACAGATCTGTTGGACGAATTATATAAACAGGATGATATCCATGTCGTTCTCCCGCGCCATGAGCAGGCGCTGATCCATGAGGCGGAGGGATATGCCAGATCGACAGGAAAAGTCGGAGTCTGCCTGGTGACCAGCGGTCCGGGTGCGACCAATACGATCACCGGAATTGCAGATGCGCATTATGACAGTATACCACTTGTGTGTTTTACCGGGCAGGTGCCGCTTAATCTGATTGGAAATGATGCGTTTCAGGAGGTTGATATTGTCGGAATGACCAGAAGCATCACCAAATATGGTGTGACGGTGCGGAAGAGAGAAGATCTCGGCCGTATCATTAAGATGGCATTTCAGATCGCCGCGAGCGGAAAACCGGGACCGGTTTTGGTAGATATCCCGAAAGATATCCAGGTGGAGCCGGGACCTTCTGAATATCCGTCGCATGTGGATATCCGCGGATATAAGATCAATACAGGTGCGCATATCGGTCAGTTGAAGAAAGCCTATAAACTGTTAAAGGCAGCGGAAAAGCCGCTGATCCTTGCCGGTGGCGGAGTCAATATAGCCGGAGCCGGAAAAAGCCTTCAGAAATTTGCGGAAAAAATGGCTATTCCGGTGGTTACAACGATCATGGGAAAGGGTTCCCTGCCGACGGATCATCCGCTTTACATCGGAAACTGTGGCATGCATGGAAAATATGCCTCTAATAAGGCAGTCAGTGAATGTGATGTGCTCTTTTCCATTGGGACCCGTTTTAACGACCGTATTACCGGCGATCTGAACGAATTTGCACCTAAGGCAAAGATTATCCACATTGACATAGATACGGCCTCTATTTCGCGAAATGTGGTCGTAGACGTGCCAATTGTAGCGGATGCCAACAGCGCACTGGAAAAACTGATCGAGTGGGCGGAAGCAAAAGACACAAAAGAGTGGCGGGAGCAGATCGAAAGGTGGAACCGGAGCAATCCACTAGCGATGCGCCGCGATGCCGGCATGACGCCGCAGATGATCTTAGAGCAGATCAATGAAAGCTTTCCGGAGGGAATTTTTGTCACAGATGTCGGCCAGCATCAGATGTGGGCGACACAGTATCTGGATATCAATGAGAAGAAAAAGCTGATCACTTCGGGCGGGCTTGGAACGATGGGCTTTGGTTTCCCTGCGGCGATCGGGGCAAAGATCGGAAATCCCAAAACGTCGGTCATCTGTATTTCCGGGGACGGCGGCATGCAGATGAATATTCAGGAGCTTGCGACCGCAGTGACAGAGGAAACACCGGTCATCGTGTGTCTGTTCAACAATTATTACCTTGGAATGGTGCGTCAGATGCAGCAGCTTTTTTACGGAAAACGCTACGAGATCACCTGCCTCAGAAAAAGAAAGAGTTGTCCGGCAAACTGCAAGGGACCGAATGCGGCATGTCCGCCGTATGAACCGGATTTTGTAAAGCTTGCGGAGAGTTACGGTACATATGGAATGCGTGTTACAAAGCAGGAGGAGATCGCATCTGCGCTCGCAGAAGCCAAAAAGCACACGGATGCGCCGACGATCATTGAATTTATGATCGCTTCGGACGAGATCGTGCTGCCGATGGTAAAAAGTGGAAACCCGATGAGTGAAATGATCTTGAAATAGGAGGGAACGGAAATGAAAAACAGATGGATCGCATTATATGTGGAAAATGAAGTCGGTGTACTGGCAAAGGTTTCCGGTCTCTTTTCGGGAAAATCCTACAATCTTCAGAGTCTCACGGTAGGCACAACGGAGGATGAGACGATCTCACGCATGACGATCTGTGTGACCAGTGATGATATTACGTTTGAACAGATCAAAAAGCAGTTAAACAGTATGGTGGAAGTGATAAAGGTCATTGATCTGACCAACGTGCCGGTCCACATGAAGGAAATACTGTTTGCGAAGGTGCTAAACTGCACGGTGGAGCAAAAGGCTGAGGTTTTTCAGATCGCACAGGTATTCGGGGTGCAGGTGGCGGATATTGGCAGTGACAGCGTCCTTTTGGAGTGTAAACTGACTGAACGCAGAAATAATGAATTAATTGCGCTTTTAAAGGCAAAATATAAAAGGATAGAAGTTGTCCGCGGAGGGGCTGTAGCGATCGAGTCCATCAGTACCTCCTGCCGTTGACAAAAAATGTAAAAAAACTGTAATCTGTGCTTGCAGAGTTCTAAACTTTGTGCTACTATACTCGGGTGAAAAACAAAGGGTTTCCGGCGTTTGTATAGACAAAATACCGAAAAACCTTTACTTCATAAAAAATTATTGTATAAATTATTGTAAAATTATAGGAGGAACAACTGTATGCGCAAGACAAAAATTATCTGTACAATGGGACCATCTACGGAAAAGGGTGATACTTTAAAAAAGTTGATCGAAGCCGGTATGAATGTTGCCAGAATGAACTTTTCCCACGGTGATTTCGAGGAACACGGCGGAAGATTAAAGAGTTTAAGACAGTATTCAAAAGAACTCGGTCTGCCGGTTGCTGCACTGCTTGATACAAAAGGACCGGAAATCCGTCTTGGTGATTTTGAAGCAGGCAAGGTAGAGTTAAAACAGGGACAGGAATTTACTCTGACAGCAAGAGATATTCTTGGAACAGAGAAAGAAGTTTCCATCACATACAAGGAACTCCCGAAGGACGTTAAACCGGGATCTTCCATTCTGTTGGATGACGGTCTGATCGGACTTGAGGTTAAGAAAGTATCCGGCGATGATATCGTATGTACCGTTATGAACGGCGGTCCGGTTTCCAACCACAAGGGTGTAAACGTTCCTGGAACAGATCTTTCCATGGAATATTTAAGCGAGAAAGATAAGGCTGACCTTATCTGGGGCGCAGAGAATGATGTAGATTTTATTGCAGCTTCTTTCGTACGTGAAGCAGCTGATGTTAATGCTATCCGTGATCTGTTAAAGGCACACGGCGGCGAGAAGATTCAGATCATCGCTAAGATCGAGAACGAGCAGGGTGTTCGTAACATCGACGGCATCTTAGAGGCAGCTGATGGTATCATGGTTGCCAGAGGTGACATGGGTGTTGAAATTCCTTGTGAGGAAGTTCCGGTTGTCCAGAAGAACCTGATCAAGAAAGCAAATCAGGCTGGTAAGATCGTTGTTACTGCAACACAGATGCTTGATTCCATGATCAAGAACCCGAGACCGACCAGAGCAGAGGCAACTGACGTTGCAAACGCTATCTATGACGGTACAGTTGCGATCATGCTTTCCGGAGAGACCGCTGCAGGTGCTTACCCGGTAGAAGCTGTAAAGACCATGGTTAAGATCGCAGAGCGTACAGAGAAAGATATCAACTACAGAAGACGTTTCTTCGAGAATGAAAGAAAAGCAAATCCGGATGTTACAGATGCTATCTGCCATGCTACCTGTACAACAGCACTTGACTTAAAAGCAAAGGCAATCATCAGTGTTACAAAGTCCGGCCGTTCTGCAAAGATGGTATCCCGTTATAAACCGGATTGCGACATCGTAGCATGCGCAATGGACGAGAAGGTATGCCGTCAGCTTAACCTTGCATGGGGCGTAACTCCGATCCTGTTAGATGAGCAGAAAGAAGTATTCGATCTGTTTGACGAAGCAGTTGCAGTTGCTGCAAAAGAGAAACATCTGGAGAAGGGTGATACCGTAGTTATCACTTCCGGTGTGCCGATCGGAATGTCCGGTACAACAAACATGTTAAAAGTACAGAACGTATAAGAAGATCTGCGGCTGTTTTAGGGGCTTTTATATAAAGCCACGGAAAAATATTTGATATTCAGAGACGGGATTCGCTTTGCGAATCTCGTTTTTGTGTTTTAGTTGAAAATACAGGCATGAATTTTCCTTATAGAAACGCAGATATCCATAACTTAAATACATGTACCGCATAAGCCCTGGGAATAATCTTGACAGGGAAGAAAAAAAGTATAATAATGAATGACAAGGATTTGCTGATGCAAAAATTTTTAGAAAATCGGCAAAAAAATTTGGAGGTCGATAAAATGGATATCAGATTTGTAAAAAGAGAAGTATTAAAGGAGAAACCGGATCAGAATAATCTCGGCTTTGGTAAATACATGACAGATTATATGTTTGTTATGGACTGGACAAAGGATGAGGGATGGCATGATGCAAGAATCGTACCACAGGGTCCGGTTGAGCTTGATCCTGCCTGTGTAACACTCCATTATGCACAGGAGACATTTGAAGGCTTAAAGGCATATCGCAGAGAGGATGGCAAGATTCAGCTGTTCCGTCCGGAAATGAATGCAAGAAGAATGATCAATTCCAATGCAAGACTCTGTATGCCGGCATTTCCGGAAGAAATGTTCGTAGAAGCAGTACGTGCACTGGTAAAACAGGAAGCTGACTGGGTTCCTTCCAAGCCGAATACATCTTTATATATCAGACCGTTCATGTTTGCGACCGAAGCAGCACTCGGTGTACATATGGCATCTTCCTATAAGTTTATGATCATCTGCTGTCCGGTAGGAGCTTACTATGCAGCAGGCCTGAACCCGGTTAAGATCCTTGTAGAGGATGAGCTGGTTCGTGCCGTAAAGGGTGGTACCGGATTTACCAAATGCGGTGGTAACTATGCAGGTTCTATTTTGGGACAGGTAAAAGCGGAGAAGATGGGATATGCACAGGTACTGTGGCTGGATGGCGAACATCGTAAATACGTTGAAGAAGTAGGAACCATGAACATAATGTTCAAGATTGCCGGTGAGATCTACACAGCTCCGATCGAAGGAACCGTTCTTCCGGGTGTAACCAGAGATTCCATGATCCATATCTTAAGAGACTGGGGATACAAGGTAAATGAAACACATCTTGCAGTAGATGACCTGATGAAGGCAGGACATGACGGAACACTGGAAGAAGTTTTCGGTACCGGTACAGCAGCCGTTATTTCTCCGGTAGGTGAACTTCGTTATAAGGATGATGTGGTTACGATCAATAATTTTGAGATCGGTGAGCTGACACAGAAACTTTACGATACCTTAACCGGCATCCAGTGGGGTAAGCTGGAAGACAAATACGGCTGGACTCAGGTCGTAGAATAAGATCCGGAAAAATTTCAAAGCGAAAATAAAAAAGAAGATGTGTCATGTCTGCACAAGGTGCAGCATGACACATCTTCTTCTGTTATGGTGAACTTATCACATCCCCGTTGTGCTGACATATCATATATGGAGTGAAAAACAAGAGGTTCCCATGCCAGAACATAATTTACATTATTTACAGAATAATGCGGTAGATAAGGGGAGACTGCAGATTTCCGTGACGACCAGAAACGGTTTTCGCCCGATATCGGGAGCGCAGGTAAGGATTTCCTATTCGGGAGAACCGGGTGCGGTTGTCGATGAAGTACAAACCGATATTTCGGGGCAGACGGAGACACTGACCGTAAATGCACCACCGATCGAATATTCCATGGAGCCATCGGAAAGCCAGCCATATTCCCAGTATACGGTGCAGGTGGAAGCAGAAGGATTTCGTCCGATCGATGTTTCAGGAGTGGCGGTCCTGCCGGAGGAAACTGCACTTCAGGAGATTCAGTTAGAGCCGGAACAGGCACCGGGTGATCCGATCGACAATATTGTCATCCCTGCCAATACGCTTTACGGAGATTATCCGGCGAAGATCGCCGAAGCGGAGATCAAACCGATTACGGAAAGCGGCGAGATTGTTTTAAGCCGGGTGGTGATTCCGGAATATATCATTGTGCATGACGGAGCACCGGAAGATCCGACGGCAACGGATTATTACGTGAGATACAGGGACTACATTAAAAATGTGGCATCAAGTGAGATCTATGCAACCTGGCCGGATGCGACGCTCAGGGCTAATATCCTTGCGATCATGTCTTTTACACTGAACCGGGTGTATACGGAGTGGTACCGCAACAAAGGCTACAATTATACGATCACATCTTCGACGGCCTATGACCACAAATTTGTATACGGCAGAAATATTTATTCCAATATATCGCGCGTGGTGGATGAGATGTTTGAAAATTATCTGTCCAGACCGAACGTCAGACAGCCGATCCTGACACAGTACTGTGACGGCGAGCGTGTGACCTGCAGCGGATGGATGACACAGTGGGGAAGCAAATATCTTGGAGATCAGAATTATTCTGCGATTGAGATCCTGCGCTATTATTATGGAAACAATATGTATATCAATGTGGCGGAGGAAGTCTCCGGAATCCCGTCTTCCTGGCCGGGGTATAATCTGGAAATCGGATCGACCGGAACAAAGGTGCGCACGATACAGGAACAGTTAAACCGGATCGCACAGAATTATCCGGCGATTCCGACTGTTGCAGTAGATGGGATCTATGGACCGGGAACGGCACAGGCAGTGGAGGTATTTCAGTCAGTGTTCGACCTTCCGGTGACCGGTGTCGTGGATTTCCCGACCTGGTTTCGGATCTCGGAGATCTATGTGGGTGTTTCAAGGATTGCAGAACTGGTATAAGAGAGCTTCCGGAGCGGCGTGTGCGGAAACTGCACACGTTTCCCGCTTCCGGTGGCAGAATACCGTTTTTGGTGCTATAATAAACACCAGTGAAGACGTAATGAAAACAGGAAAAGAACGAGAATAAGAGGAACAGAATGAAAAATTACAGGATTACTCTGCAGTACGACGGCAGCCGGTACAGAGGCTGGCAGACGCAGAAAAATACAGATATGACGATACAGGGAAAGCTGGAGGCAGTTTTGGAGCGCATGGCCGGACATCCCGTAGAGGTACACGGCTCCGGAAGAACGGATGCAGGTGTGCATGCACTGGCACAGACAGCGGATTTTAAACTGGAGGAGCATTTTGAAGCGGAGGGTATTATTGGCTATTTAAATGAATATCTGCCGGAGGATATCCGGGTGCTTACGATCGGGGAAGTGCCGCTTCGTTTTCACAGCCGCTATAACGCGGTAAAAAAGACTTACCGTTACACCATCTGGAATGCACCGAAGGCGGATGTCTTTTTACGTAAATGGGTGGAAGTGATACCGGAGGAACTGGATCTTGCTAAAATGCGGCAGGCGGCAGAATCGCTGCTTGGAACACATGATTTTATGGCGTTCTGCGGAAACCGGAAAATGAAAAAGTCTGCGGTGAGAAGCATTATGGCGCTCACGATCGAAAAAAAAGAGGAACAGGTGAACATTACGGTGACCGGAGATGGATTTTTGCAGAATATGGTGCGTATCATCGTCGGAACGCTGGTTGAGGTCGGACTTGGGAAGCGGACTGTGGCTTCGGTTGGTGCGGCATTGGAAAGTAGGGACAGAGAGCAGGCGGGTTATACCATTTCACCGCGTGGACTTGCACTGGTCGGGGTGGAGTATGACTGAGCGCTGGATGGAGATCAGAAAAGGCGCGGATTTTGCTAAGATCGGGGAAAAGTTTTCCATAGATCCGGTAGTCGCGCGCCTGATAAGAAACCGCGATATTGTGGGAATGGATGAGATCGAAGCCTATCTGTATGGAGGGGCGGAGGGACTGCACGACCCGGAGCAGATGCATGATATGAAAAAAGCAGTGTCCATCATCACAGATAAGATCAGGGAAAGAAAAGAGATCCGCATCATCGGAGATTATGATATTGACGGGGTGAGTGCGACATACATATTGTTAAAGGGACTGCGGCGTGTCGGTGCCTGTGCCAGCGTAAAGATTCCGGATCGTATGAAGGATGGATACGGGATCAATGAAAATCTGATCCGTCAGGCAAAGGAGGACGGTGTTGACACGATCTTAACCTGTGACAATGGAATTGCGGCGATCGACGCCATCGCCTATGCAAAAAAGGAAGGCATGACGGTCGTGGTAACGGATCACCATGATATTCCGTTTGAGGAGACGGATGAGGGGCGGCGTTATTTAAAAAGTAATGCGGATGCGATCGTGAACCCGCATCAGCCGGAGTGCACATATCCTTATAAAATGCTCTGCGGCGCGGCAATTGCCTGGAAATTTATCCAGGTTTTATATAAGGCACACGGAATACCAGAAGAAGAAGCGGATGAATTTCTGGAGAATGCGGCATTTGCAACGGTTGGAGACGTGGTGGATCTGACCGGAGAGAACCGCCTTATTGTCCGTCTCGGGCTGGAAAAACTGCATCATACAAAAAGTCCGGGGATGCGTGCGCTGATATTGCAGAACAATTTAAGGCCGGAAGAAATAAAATCCTATCATATCGGGTTTGTGCTTGGCCCATGCATTAACGCAAGCGGCAGACTGGACACTGCAAAGCGCTCCTTAGAACTGCTTCTTTCCGAGGATGAGAAGACAGCAGCGGCGTGTGCCTCTGATCTGATCGCGTTAAATGACAGCCGTAAGGATATGACACAAAAGGGTGTGGAAGCAGCATGTGCAAAGATCGGGGCAGAGGGGACTGACAGGCAGAAGGTCATGATCATTTATCTGCCGGACTGCCATGAGAGTCTTGCCGGGATTATCGCAGGAAGGATCCGTGAGCGCTACAACCATCCGGTGTTTGTTCTTACGGATGCGGAGGATGGAGTCAAAGGCTCCGGGCGTTCGATCGAGGCTTATTCCATGTATGAGGAAATGACAAAGTGTAAGGATCTTTTCTTGAAATTCGGCGGACATCCGATGGCAGCAGGGCTTTCGCTCCCGAGGGAAAATGTCCCGGAGTTCATACGGCGGATGAATGAAAACTGCGCACTCACTGACGCGGATTTCGTTCCGGTCGTGAATATTGATGTTGCAATGCCACTTTCCTATGTCACGGAGCGGCTGATCGGGCAGCTTGACCTGCTAGAGCCGTTTGGAAAGGAAAATACAAAACCGGTCTTTGCTGCAAGAAACATCCGGGTGCACAGCGCACGCGTGGTAGGAAAGCATGCAAATGTTCTGAGGCTCTCTCTCATTATGGAGGACGGAAGATGGATGCAGGCGGTTCATTTTGGCGAGCCGGAAGAATTTTTCTCCTATATAGAAGAAAAATTCGGCAAACAGGAAATGGAGCGGTTGAAAACAGGAAGAGACAGTCAGGTGTCACTGGCGTTCACCTATTATCCGAAGATCAATGAATATAACGGTGAGCGGAGCATTCAGATCGTGGTACAGAAGTATCGCTGATGCGGAAAAACATACTATTAAATTACTATAAAATTTGTCAGACAGGGATTGTCGAAGCGTCAAAAAGATTGTAAAATAGAAAAACAATTATATAAAAGAGGATAACAGGGGGATGAGATCATGCCGAAAAAGGAAGATTTTACGTTCTTATCAAATGATGGAAAGACGCAGATCCATGCGGTGCGCTGGATGCCGGATGCAGGAAAATGTAAGGCAGTCTTACAGATTACCCACGGAATGATCGAGTATATCGAACGTTATGATGCATTTGCATCGTATCTGGCATCCCGGGGCTATCTGGTAGTGGGACACGATCATCTTGGACACGGTGCGTCGGTGGACACGGAGGAAGACTGGGGATATTTTGCGGAGCATCCGAGTGATACGGTCGTTTCAGATATCCATATGCTGCGGACGCTGACGGAAAAGGAATATCCTGAGATGCCGTATTTTATGATGGGTCACAGTATGGGCTCCTATATGCTGCGTAAATATCTTTCTTTTCATGGCGAAGGGCTTGCGGGAGCAATTGCCATGGGAACCGGGTATATTCCGGATGCGCAGGTGAAGATCGCAATTCGTGCCGTGCATGCATCCGCCAGATTACATGGCTGGAAGCATCACAGCGATTTTGTGCGCGGACTGACTTTTGGTGGGCCGTACCGCCGTTTTGATCTGACCGGGGCGGATACGACGAACAGCTGGCTCTCAAAAGATCCCGATAGTGTGAAGGCATACTATTCCGATCCGAAATGTACTTTTACCTTTTCAAACAATGCATATCTTGGATTGTTTGAAGCGGTCTATTTTGACAATCAGCCGGAGAACATTGCAAAGATACCGAAAGAACTTCCATTGCTTCTGGTTTCCGGAAAGGATGATCCGGTCGGCAACATGGGCGAAGGTGTAGCTTATGTCTATCAAAAGTATCAGGATGCGGGTATAAAGGATGTGCGCTGTAAGCTCTATGAAAACGACAGGCATGAGATCTTAAACGAGACAGACAGGGAGCAGGTTTATCAGGATATTGAAAACTGGATCGGGGAGCATCTGGCGCGGCTTTGACAAAGAAATGGGTTTGTGGCACAATGTTTTATGAAAATGGGGTCACTATCCAAGGAGGAACAATATGAAAAAATTTGCAAAACCACTGATCGGCGTACTGCTTGCAGCAGCAATGCTTTCGTCTTCGGTTACGGTGGGGGCACAGACGGTGACGGGAACACTCGATCAGAATGATTCGGGCAATGACTCAGGCGGACAGCAGGAGACCGGTACATCGTCACAGATCACAGCAGCAGATAAGCCATATCTCGCACTCGGATCAGATCTGACGGACGATCAGAAGGCGACCGTGTTTTCCCTTATGGGAGTGGATGCGGCACAGCTGGATCAGTATGATGTGGTCTACGTTACCAATGCGGAGGAGCATTCTTACCTGGATTCCTATATTGCATCCAGTGAGATCGGTTCAAAGTCGTTATCTTCCGTAGTGATCGTAAAAAAAGACAAAGGAAGCGGTCTGAATATTCAGACAAAAAACATCTCGTTTTGTACCGAGGGTATGTATCAGAATGCCTGCGCAACAGCGGGTATCACGGATGCAGATATCGTAGTGGCAGGTCCCACCTCCATTTCTGGAACGGCGGCGTTGGTCGGTATTTTTAAAGCATATTCTGAAATGACCGGTAAGGAGATCCCGGAAGAGGTAATAGATGGGGCGCTCAATGAGCTGGTGGTGACAGGACGGCTGGAGGACAGTGTATCCGGTGTAGATGCGGATGACCTGGAGAGCCTGATCGCCTATTTAAAACAGCAGATGGTGGAGAATGGGCTGGACAGCGAGGAGAGCATTCAGGATGCTGTGGATGAGGCGTGTAACGAATATCAGGTTTCGCTGACGGAGGATGAAAAGGATCAGATTGTCAATCTGCTTTTAAAACTGAGTAAGCTGAATCTGGATGCGGATACGATAAACAAGGCACAGGATCTTTTAAACAGCCTGAATTCGGTTGCAGACAGCGGCTCAAAGCTTGGAAGCTTTTTTGCTGCAATGTGGAAAGCGATTTCAGATTTCTTCCAGAAGATATTCGGATAAAATATGAGAAAAGAGTAAAGAAAAAGAATGGGAAACAGGCGCTGGGCCGTTTTCCATTCTTTTTCTTTCCTGTAGAGTAAAAGCAAGCGAGCTTGCCGGGAGGCTCATCCGTGGCTTTTTTTGATGACGGCTGGTGAGAGCGGACACTTAAAATTTCTTTTTTAAGAGAGCCACGAATTTTTCCATCTGCAGATGAGTTCCCTGGATCTTCTGGACCTTCAGACGGTTCTCTTCGTTGAAGCCAACAAGAATATCGTGGTTTGCCTCCGCAAGATAATCAATGATACCGTCAATGTCAGATTTGATATTCTTCGGACACTGAATGTATACATGATGATGTGCAGTAATATGTAGCGTGTAGGATATACTAAAGTGGTACCAGAAAAACTTGTGCAGTGTTGAATGTTTGTAGATCCAGATGATCTCCTGGATCGGTACGATCGCTATGCCGTAATTTGATGTCTCAATGAAAAAATGTTCGGTGATAAACATATCTTCCGTTGCAAGCTGCGGCAGTGTCGCGAGCTCTTCCTCCGCAAGTGCGAGCAGTTCTTTGGGCTTGCCGAACGGCGCAAGGCTGCGGCAGGGCGGAGCGAGATATGGAAATGCCAGATACACAAGAAAACTGAGTGCACTCAGGATGGCATATAATCCGCTCACTGCCAGAAAACCGATCAGGATATTATTGGTGACCGGTTTAAAGTCCGGTTCACTTAAATAATAGGCGGGAAGCTGTCCGCGGATGCCGTCATCGGTCCAGCCCAGATCTTCGGACAGATTGTTTAAAAGGCTCTGATAAGACGCAGTACCACGCAGGACGCGCGCGGTAACGGTTGCCTGGTGAATCTCAGGAAGACCTTCTTCACAGGTGGAAGGGGACAACAGTACGATCAGGCATTTGCCGTTTCGCATCGTGTAGTAATAGTAGCCGCTGTTATGTCCGAATTCGGACTGGGTATAACCGGTAAAATACAGATCGGACAGAGTGGTCTGGATATAACGGTGATGCCGGTCCAAAAGGGCTTCAAAAGAATCTGAGCCGTTTATCCGGAGCGGAAATAGGACAGATGAAATATGAAAATAAAACCAGATGAAGACAAGCAGCGCAAGGTAGATAAGTGGAGCAGGAAGCCGCTTTTTATATAAAGAACGTATACTTTTCGTAATGTGATGTTCGTAAGTTTCTATCATGATTCCTCCAGAAGGTAAAAATGGTGTAAAAAAATCGTCACAATTCTTAGTATACTTTTTTTACAGGAAATAATCAAGGCGGATGCGGCTTGATTTTCAGGGGGAAAGTTGGTAGTATAAGTAGAAACAGCAGAAAAGAGAAAACAAAAAGAAAGCAGGAAATAAAATGGCAGATTATATGATAAGAGCAACGGCTGCGGAGGGACAGATCCGGGCGTTTGCCGTTACATCGAAAGAACTTGTTGAGGAGGCAAGACAGCGTCACAATACAAGCCCGATCGTCACGGCAGCACTTGGCAGACTGATGTCCGGTGCAGTCATGATGGGAAGTATGATGAAGGGAGAAAAGGATCTTCTGACGGTCCGGGTCAATGGAGATGGTCCGATGCGTGGCATGACCGTTACTGCGGATGCGGCAGGAAATGTCAAGGGTTATCCGTTTGTGCCGGATGTGGTGCTTCCGGCAAATGCGCTTGGTAAGCTTGATGTTGCAGGAGCCATCGGCGCAGGAAGCTTAAGCGTCATCAAGGACATGGGTTTAAAGGAGCCTTACATCGGACAGACTGCGCTGCAGACCGGTGAGATCGCGGAAGACCTCACTTACTATTTTGCAGTGTCAGAGCAGGTGCCGTCTGCAGTGGGACTGGGTGTTTTGATGAGCAGGGAAAACACTGTGGCACAGGCGGGGGGATTTATCATCCAGCTTATGCCTTTTGCAGAAGATGCAGTGATTGAAAAATTAGAGCAGAAGGTGGCAGAGATCACGTCTGTGACGAGTCTGCTGGCACAGGGTTATGATCCGGAAATGATCTTGCAGAAGATTCTGGGCGATCAGCAGCTTGAGATCACGGACAAAATGTCGGTGCGTTTTTACTGCGGATGCTCCAGGGAGCGGGTGGAAAAAGCACTTGCAAGCATCAGCAAAGCAGAACTTGACGATATGATAAAGGATGGAAAACCGATCGAGGTAAACTGCGATTTCTGTAATACGCACTATACCTTTGACGTAGATGAATTAAAGGAGATTGGAAAGTGAGACAGGGATTTATCAGAGTTGCGGCGGCAACGCCCAAAGTGGTAGTTGCAGATCCGTCAGAGAATGCGGAAAGAATCGTTGCACTGGCAAAGGAGACAGCAGGATGGGGAGCGAAGATCATTGTATTTCCTGAACTTTGTATCACAGCTTATAGCTGTGGAGATCTGTTTTTGCAGGAGACGCTGCTTGCGGAGGCAAAACGCGCGCTGCTTTCGGTTGCAGCGCAGACCAGGGAACTGGATGCACTGATCTTTGTCGGACTTCCATATGAGCATCTGGGCAAATTATACAATGTGGCGGCAGCGTTAAACCGGGGAAAGATCCTTGGACTTGTGCCAAAGACTTTTATCCCGAATTACGGAGAATTTTATGAGGCGCGCCATTTCGCAAAAGGAATGCAGCAGGTGGAGCAGACGTGCTTTGGGCCGGATATGGAACTGCCGATCGGAACAAATCAGATCTTTTGCTGCAGCAGTATGCCGGAGCTTCGTGTGGCGGCAGAGATCTGTGAGGATCTCTGGACACCGCAGCCGCCGAGTATAGCGCATGCGCTTGCGGGTGCGAATGTCATTGTGAATCTCTCGGCGAGTGATGAGACAACAGGCAAGGACCGTTACCGTGAGGCGCTGGTTGCAGGTCAGTCGGCCAGGCTTCTGTGCGGTTATATTTATGCGAGTGCAGGAGACGGTGAGTCCACCCAGGATGTGGTTTATTCCGGGCATAATATCATTGCCGAGAATGGTACGGTCTTAAAAGAGGCAAAACGTTTTGTCAATGAAACAGTCTGCACCGAATTTGACATTTTCCGCCTGAATACAGAACGCCGGAAAATGACAACATTTGAAAGAAAACAGGAAAATTATGTAAACCAGATGTTTGGTCTGAAGATGGAGGAAACGAAAATTACGCGTTTTATCGATCCCGCGCCGTTTGTCCCGGACAGCAAAGTGGACAGAGACAGACGCTGTGAGGAGATTCTTTCAATCCAGTCTATGGGATTAAAGAAGCGTCTGGAGCATACACATGCAGAAAATGCAGTTGTCGGCATTTCGGGAGGGCTCGATTCAACGCTGGCGCTGCTTGTCACCGTACGTGCTTTTGATCTGCTTGGTATGGATCATGGACAGATCACTGCGGTCACGATGCCGGGATTCGGAACCACGGACCGCACTTATGAAAATGCGGTCAAACTGATCCGCTGCCTGGGTGCTGAATTCCGTGAGATCAACATTGGGGATGCCGTGCGTGTTCATTTCCGCGATATCGGTCAGGACGAGCAGGTGCATGATGTCACCTATGAGAACGGACAGGCGAGGGAACGCACGCAGATCCTTATGGATATCGCAAACAAAAATGGCGGTATGGTCATCGGAACCGGAGATATGTCGGAGCTTGCACTTGGCTGGGCAACGTACAACGGCGATCATATGTCCATGTACGGGGTAAATGCTTCGGTGCCGAAGACGCTGGTACGTCATCTGGTGCATTATTACGCGGATACCTGCGGGCAGGAGGAGCTAAGAGAGGTACTCCTTGACGTACTTGATACACCGGTCAGTCCGGAGCTTCTGCCGCCGGAGGATGGAAAGATCGCACAGAAAACGGAAGATATTGTAGGACCGTATGAACTGCATGATTTCTATCTCTATTATATTCTGCGTTTCGGCTATGCACCTTCAAAAATCTATCGTCTGGCGAAGATCGCGTTTGACGGTGTATATGATAAGGAAACTATTTTAAAATGGTTAAAGACGTTTTACCGCAGATTTTTTGCACAGCAGTTCAAGCGCTCCTGTCTGCCGGACGGGCCGAAGGTTGGGACGGTTGCCGTATCTCCGAGAGGAGATTTAAGAATGCCGAGTGATGCAGTCGCATCTGTCTGGCAGCGGGAACTGGAGACCTTGGATTAAGTATAAACGCCATCGTTTGGAGTTCGCGTTCATTTTGCCGCGGCTACTACACAAAAAGGGATATTCCGAATTGGAATATCCCCTTTATATTGCACCGGATCTGCCGGACCCGAAAAAATAAAGTTTAAGGAAGCTGCTCCTGCAACACCTGATCTTCTGCCTTCTGAAATGCATGCCCGTAGATCACGGAATGCGCAACTGCCGCCAGGACAAATGCAGTGATCACGTCAAACACAGAGTGCTGTTTTAAGAACATCGTGGCGAGTATGATACTTACCATCAGTACAAAGGAAGCGATCCGTATCTTCTTTTTGTGACGGAATGTCTCGCTGTTTGAGATGGCAATATGTACGCCGAGTGAATTATATACATGAATACTCGGAAACAGATTGGTCGGTGTATCGGTTGCATACAGCCATTTTACAAGTTCCACACAGAAGTTGTCTCTGGCAAAAGTCGTCGGGCGCAGATACTGACCATTCGGATAGATCGTGGAAAAGATCAGAAAAACAGTCATTCCGGTAAAAAGAAATGCGCATAACTTATACCAGTCGGTGGTGCTGTGGAAGAAAAAATAAACCATTGTGGCTGCAATGTAAAAAAACCACAGAAAGTATGGGATGACGAAAAATTCAATAAAGGGAATGTAATCGTCGATCGCCATGTGAATAACGTTAAAGTGAACCGTCACCTTTTTTTCCAGGTACTGAAACCATGGCAGATAAATCAGAAAATAAAGCAGGAGCAGTCCGTGCTTATATTTCTGAAACCAGGCCATAAAGCGTTCTTTTGATAAGGCTTTCATAAAACACCAGTCCTTTGCTGCAATCAAATCGTATCTAATGTGGCATTATAGCATAAGAAAAAAGAAAGAACAATTCTTTTCAAATTATTTTAATAAATTTTAAGAAAATATTACAATTGCAGGAAAGCGTTGACAATAGATTTACAAAAATTATATGATAGAGAATGTTTGAGTATAAGATAAAAGAAAAAAGAGGCAGAAATTATGAAAAAAGAAAATCAGAAAAGTAAGAAAAAACATACAGCGCTGATCGTGGCCGGAGCAGTGGTCTGCGTTCTTGCTGTGGTATATCTTGCATTTGCATTTTATTTTCGCAGTCATTTCCTGTTTCATACGAAGATCAACGGCATGGACAGCTCATGTTCGGGCGTTTCCGATGTGGAAGACAAGATCCGTGACGGGATCGATGGCTATGTGCTGACACTGGAGGAACGTGGTGATAAGACAGAGACAATAAATGGAAGGGATATTTCCATTGCACCGCAGTTTGATGGAAGTCTGGAAAAACTGTTAAAGGAGCAGAATGCATTTGGCTGGGTTGCTTCTCTGTTTAAAAAATCCGAGTACAGTATTGATACCATGGTATCCTATGATAAGGAAGAACTTTCCGATGTCATTGCAAAACTGGACTGTATGAGCAGTGAAGAGCAGGTAGCACCGGAAAATGCAGAGATCTCCGATTATTCTGAGACAGACGGCTATACGGTCATTCCGGCAGAATATGGAACAACGGTGGACGGTGATGTGCTTCAAAAGACGATCAGTGATGCAGTCACCAATCTGGAAGAAGAGGTATCACTGGAGAATGGTGGATGTTACATAGACCCGGAGATCACAGAGGATAATGAGAGCCTGCAGAATGCGGTTAATACGCTGAATCAGTATGTAAATGCAAAGGTTACATATGATTTCGGAGACAAAAAAGAAGTTCTGGATGCGTCTGAATTAAAAGACTGGTTGTCCGTTGCAGATGATATGAGCGTGGCAGTGGATGAGGATAAGCTTGCAGCCTATGTTAAATCGCTTGCAGCTACCTACAATACAGCAGGACAGGACAAGACACTTACGATGACCGGTGGCGGTACCGTGACTGTTCCGGGTGGAAGCTACGGCTGGAAGATCGACCAGGCGTCAGAACGAGAGCAGCTTCTTTCCGATATCAAGAGTGGAGAGACGGTGGAGCGTGAGCCGGAATATGCTCAGCGGGCGAACAGCCATGGAGCAAACGATTATGGCAATACCTATGTGGAGATCAATCTGACCACGCAGCATCTTTATTTTTATAAAAATGGTGCACTTGTCGTGAGTACGGATTTCGTGTCCGGAAAGGTGGCAGAGCATCATGATACACCGACCGGGGCTTATTTTGTAAACAGCCGTGAGAAAGACCGTACCTTAAGAGGCGAGGACTATGAGTCATTTGTCAATTACTGGATGCCGTTTAACGGGGACGTTGGCATGCATGATGCGACCTGGAGAAATTCCTTTGGTGGACAGATCTATCTGCGCAGTGGTTCCCACGGATGTGTCAATCTGCCGGTCAGTGCGGCAAAGACCATCTTTGAAAATATTGAGGTCGGGGATGCGGTGCTTGTGTTCCAGACAGAACCGACACCGGATGTGACAACGGCAACGCCGCAGGTGGCACCGGAGACGATCATTTCAGAGATCGACAGTATCGGACCGGTTACACTGGAAAGCGCAACGATCATGACAACGATCCGTAATCAGTATAATGCACTTTCAGATGAGGATAAGGCAAGAGTAACCAATTATGATACACTTGTGGCGGACGAGGCAGCACTTGCAGCACTTCAGGCGGCACAGCCACAGTAAAAAATGAGAAAAGAAAACTGTTTGGAATAAAAATGACGGGCAGCATCAGATACCGGAAGCGGGAATCTGATGCTGCCCGTTATTTTTGTCTGTTTATTTCGTGTTGTATATAAAAGAACAAAAACCGGCCAGATTGACAAGGACGGCAGAGGAAATTATACTTGAAATAAGAAGATGTATCTGACAGCTTGCACAGATGGCAGGGGAAAGGCATACGGGAAAAGGACTATGGGAAGAAAGAAAAAAGAGACAATAGAACTGCGTTACTATGATATTCCACAGAAAGAATATGTTATGGCACTGCTCGGGGAGGAATGGATTCGTGAGTACGGAAGCGGAGTGACGAACCTGCATTTTCATAATATGATGGAGATCGGATACTGCAGGGACGGCAGGGGAATGATGACGCTGGATGAAACTGTGGCGCCGTATGAGCCGGAGACGCTCTGTGTGATCCCGAAAAATTATCCGCACACGACAGACAGCGAAAAGGGGCGGAAAAGCTACTGGGAATACCTGTATTTTGATCCGGAAACGATCCTTCGGAACATGTATCCGGACAATGAACTGTATCAGGGCAAGCTGCTGCGGCTGATCAACCGGAAAGCACATATCCTGCGGGCGAGGGAGCATCCGCAGCTTGTCACCGTTGTGCTTACGATTATGGAGGAAATGCGTGGAAAACAGGAATTTTATACGGATACGGTAAATGCACTCACATCGGCATTGCTGCTTGAGATCGCAAGGCTCAACTGTGACAAGACGGAAGAACTGTTTGAGGCGAGAAGACCCGGAGTATCCCAGATCAAGAATGCGCTTGACTACATCAGCATAGGCTATAAGGAAAGCATCCGTATCGAAATGCTTGCGGCGAAATGTAATATGAGTGAAACACATTTCCGCAGACTGTTCGTGGAGTATATGAATATGACTCCGGTGGATTATATCAATATGATACGGGTGCAGATGGCGTGTGAGCTGATGAAAAAGACAAATGATTCGATGGATGAGATTGCAATGAAGGTAGGATTTGCAACAACTTCAACCTTTAACCGTAATTTCAAACGGATTGTCGGGACAACGCCTTATCAATGGAAAAAGAACCCGGAGAATTACGAGAGAAAGCTGTTGTCCTTCCATATTTCCGCGGCAAAGGGATGGTAGAAAATGCAATTATTTCACACTGCGGTCGAAAATGCATGTTTTACAGATGATTCCACACACTACAAGGAAACGGTATTTGCTATAATACACATATAATGAAAGATAGATAGAAATAAAGTGTACAAAATACACAAATGTAAAATGGAGTGTTTCAAAACTGTCGTCATTATAAATAAATGTGTTGGGAGGAATACACTATGAAGAAGAAAATTGTATCACTTATGCTGGTATCAGCAATGGCAGTTTCCATGGTAGCTTGCGGAAGTTCTGACAGTTCAGGCTCAACCGGTTCATCATCTGCTTCCGGATCTACAGAGTCCGCAGCGGCAGGCAGCGACGAGAACACACTTACCGTGTGGTGCTGGGATCCGGCATTCAATATTTTTGCAATGAATGAAGCTGCAAAGGTATACCAGAAGGATCATCCGGATGTTACCGTAAATGTTGTTGAAACACCTTGGGAGGATGTTCAGACCAAGCTTACAACGGCAGCTACCTCAGGTGACTTAAGCACATTGCCGGATATCCTGCTGATGCAGGACAATGCATTCCAGAAAAATGTAATCAGCTATCCGGATGCATTTGATGATCTGACAGACAGTGGAATTGATTTTTCACAGTTCGCAGAGGGAAAGACAGCATATTCCGTAGTAGATGGAAAGAATTATGGTGTTCCGTTTGACAACGGTGCAGTTATCGGCTGCTACCGTACCGATCTTTTGGAGCAGGCAGGACTTACGGTAGATGACTTTACCGATATTACCTGGGATCAATACGTAGAAAACGGAAAGAAAGTCCTGGAAGCAACGGGCAAGCCGCTTATCTCCATGCAGGCAGGGGAATGCGATCTGATCATGATGATGCTTCAGTCTGCAGGATCTTCACTTTTCAATGAAGACGGAACAGCAAATATTGTAAATAATGATGTATTAAAAGAGGTCGCAGAGACCTATAAAGAAATGAAAGACAGCGGTGTCCTGATCGAAGTAAACAGCTGGGATGAATATGTAGGTTCCATTACAAACGGTGACGTTGCCGGAACTATCAACGGATGCTGGATCATGGCTTCCATTCAGACAGCAGAAGATCAGGCCGGAAACTGGGCAATCACCAATATGCCAAAACTGGTTGGCTCACCGAATGCAACCAATTATTCAAACAACGGAGGATCTTCCTGGGCTGTAACCGCAAACTGCAAGAACAAAGAACTTGCATTTGATTTCCTTGCAAACACATTTGCAGGCAGCACAGAACTCTATGACAACATCCTGTCCTGCGGCGCGATCGCAACATGGGCACCGGCCGGTGACTCTGATGCATATGCAAAACCGAACGACTTCTTCGGTGGAGATGCAGTATCTGCAAAGATCGTGGATTTCGCTACAAAGGTACCGTCTAACATTACAGGTGTCTATTACTATGAAGCCCGTGATGCAGTTGCTACCGCAATTACAAACGTGATTGCAGGTTCTGACATTGATACCGAACTTCAGACGGCAGAAGACACAGTAAACTTCAATATGGGTCAGTAATACAGTCAGACTGATATAAAAAGGGGAGAACGGTTTTGACCGGCTGTTCTCCCTTTTTCTTCCAAAAACAACTTATGCTAAGACGTAAAAAGGAGGGAGTTTCCGTGAGTAAGCCATCAAAAAAAATGTCATTGGATAAAAGAAACAATCTGACCGGATGGGCATTTCTGACACCGGCAGCATTACTGATCCTGGTAATGAGTTTTGTGCCTATGGTAAAGGCACTCATTCTGTCTTTCCAGACAGGTGTAGGGGCGGCAATGAAGCCCTGCGGCATTACGAATTACACACGAATGTTCAAGGATACTGTATTTATGCAGTCCGTTAAAAATACATTTTTCTACCTGATCATTCAGGTGCCGGTCATGCTGATTCTGGCGCTGATTTTGGCATCAATATTAAATAACCGGAACTTGAGATTCAAAGGATTATTCCGTACCATGATCTTTTTGCCGTGTGCGACGTCACTGGTAGCATATGCGACCATTTTCCGTACGCTGTTTGCAAACAACGGTATCATCAATCTTGCACTGGTAAAGATCGGCATTTTGGATGCGCCGTATTCGTTTCTGACACATCCGACAAGCGCGAAGGTCGTTATTATCTTAGGCCTTCTCTGGAGATGGACGGGATATAACATGGTATTTTATCTGTCCGGACTGCAGAATATTGAATATTCGGTATATGAGGCAGCGAAGATCGACGGGGCATCTCCGGTGCAGACGTTCTTTAAGATCACAGCACCGCTCTTAAAGCCGACGATCCTTTTAACTGCGATCATGTCGACCAACGGTACACTGCAGCTGTTTGATGAGTCTGTAAACTTAACGGACGGTGGTCCTGCAAATGCATCGATCACAATGTCTCATTATATTTACAATATGTCCTTTAAATATGTGCCGAACTTCGGATATGCAGCGGCAATGTCCTTCTTTATCCTGATATTGGTTGCTGTTCTGGCATTTATTCAGATGAAAGTAGGTGACAAACGTGACTAAAGGTAAAAAAATCTCAATGTATGTATTCTTATGTATTGTGTCCTTTATATCCGTTTTTCCGTTATACTGGATGGTATCGGCGGCTACGAACAAGAGTGTGGATGTCACGCGCGGACGTCTGGTGCCGGGCACATATCTGATCGAAAATTTTAAAAACCTGATCGCTTCTCAGAACATTGGAAGAGCGCTTGGAAATTCGTTTAAATATGCGATCATATTAACCTTCCTGTCACTGATCATCTGCTCTTTGGCAGGTTATGGATTTGAGATCTTCCATGACAAGGGAAAAGATTTTGTGATGAGCATCATCCTTTTGGCAATGATGGTTCCGTTTGTGGCAACACTGATCCCGTTATTCCAGATATTTTCCAAGGCCGGCTGGCTGAATTCAACGATCGGATTTATTCTTCCGACGATCTCAACCCCGTTCCTTATCATGATGTTCCGTCAGAGCGCGCGTTCATTTCCGCATGATATTATAGAAGCGGCAAGAATCGATGGATTGTCCGAACTCCGCATCTTTTTCCAGATGTTTATTCCGACGATGAAGTCCACCTATGCGGCTGCCATGACAATCACGTTTATGAATGCATGGAACAGTTACCTGTGGCCGAAGGTTATCATGACCGATGAAAAGAGTATGACAATGCCGATGGTTGTGGCAAACCTGACACAGGGCTATGTTACAGATTATGGTATGCTGATGCTTGCCGTACTGATCTGTACACTGCCGACCGCAGTTGTATTCTTCTGCCTGCAGAAATCCTTTGCAGAAGGTATTACCGGCGCGGTGAAGTAGCAGAAAAGAAGTGCTGCACGCACAGGTGTGAAACGAAAAAAACAGAGGCTGTCTCAAATATGTGAAGAAATTATTTTTCGTGTATTGGGGCAGCCTTTTAAAACAGAAAAAATGGAGGCTTTAAAATGGAAGAATTTCGATATGAAAGAGTAAAAGATCCGGAATATTTTATGGATCACCGCATGGAGGCCCATTCGGATCATGTGGCTTATGCATCCTGGGCTGAGTGCAAAAAAAAGGAGAGCAGTTACCGCTATTCTCTGGATGGAATCTGGAAATTCCATTATGCAAAAAATTATGGGCAGACTATAAAGGGATTTGAACGGTCTGAGACAGACTGCCACAGCTGGGATGATATCCGGGTGCCGGCCCATATCCAGATGGAGGGGTATGACGCGCCGCAGTATGTGAATGTGCAGTATCCGTGGGACGGGCGTGAGGAGATCATGCCGGGTGAGATCCCGGAGAAATTCAATCCGGTAGCAAGCTATGTAAAATATTTTGAAGTGCCGGAGCAAATGAAGGGGAAACCGCTCTATATTTCATTTCAGGGCGCGGAGAGCGGCCTTGCGGTATGGTTGAATGGAAGCTTTGTCGGATACAGTGAGGATACATTCACGCCGTCTGAATTTGAACTGACGCAGTATGTGAAAAAGGGAGAAAACAAGCTGGCAGTCCAGGTTTTCAAATGGACGTCAGGCAGCTGGTGTGAGGATCAGGATTTTTACCGGTTTTCCGGACTTTACCGGAGCATTTATCTTTATACAGTTCCCGGGGTGCATGTCTATGATCTGTGTATCCGCACACTTCTAGACGATGCATACCGGGATGCGGATCTGTCACTTGATCTTACCGTGATGGGAAAAGGCGGTACGGCGGAGATCACACTTGGCACGGAAGGAGGAACGGTCGCGCAGGAAAAAGTCCGGCTGGACGGGGAAAGTCATGTTGTGGTTCCGGTAAAGGCACCGCATCTGTGGAGTGCAGAAGATCCATATCTTTATGACCTTAAGATCGAGGTAAAAAAGGATGGAGAGACGTTGGAATGCATTGCCGAAAAGGTTGGTTTCCGGCGTTTTGAGATGAAAGACCATATCATGTGTCTGAATGGAAAGCGGATCGTTTTTAAGGGTGTAAACCGCCATGAGTTCAGTTCAAAGACCGGACGTACGGTATCAACTGAGGAGATCGTAAAGGACATTGTGACCATGAAGCGCAACAACATCAATGCGATCCGAACCTGTCATTATCCGGATGATTCAAGGATATATGCGCTCTGCGATGCCTACGGGCTTTATCTGATCGCTGAAAATAACATGGAATCACATGGCTCATGGGACCCGGTGGCAAGAGGAGTTGAGGATAAGAGTGTTGTGGTTCCCGGAGACAATATGAAGTGGGAGGGCATGATGCTTGACCGTGTAAATTCCTGCTATCAGCGAGACAAAAATCATCCGGCAATCCTGATCTGGTCCTGTGGAAACGAATCTTACGGAGGAAAAGTAATCTATGATATGTCGGAGAAATTCCGCGCGCTCGATCCGACCAGACTCGTGCATTATGAGGGAATCTTCAGCGACAGGCGCTATAATGATACCAGTGACATGGAAAGCCAGATGTATCCGTCCGTGGAATCGATCAAAAAGTTTTTAAAGAAGAACCGGAACAAACCGTTTATCTGCTGTGAGTATACACATGCGATGGGAAATTCCTGTGGAGCCATGTTTAAATACACGGATCTGACGGATACCGAACCATTATATCAGGGTGGATTTATCTGGGATTACATCGATCAGTCCATTTTAAAGAAAAACCGGTATGGCGAAGAATTTCAGGCGTATGGCGGTGATTTCATGGAACGCCCGACCGATTACAATTTCAGCGGAAACGGAATCGTATACGGTGGGGAGCGAGACGAATCTCCGAAGATGCCGTCGGTAAAATACAATTATCAGAATATCAGTGCTGCCATTACAGGGGAACAGATTCATGTGAAAAATAAAAACCTCTTTGTAAATACCAGTCAGTTTGACTGCACGGTTCTTCTGGAAAAAGAGGGACACTTTGTGAAAAAGGTAACGATCGACACAGACACAGCGCCGCTCTCTGAGGCGGATTATCCGATGCCGTTTGCGCTGCCGGAGGAACCGGGCGAATATGCAGTTACCGTATCCTTTACATTAAAAGCAGACACTCTGTGGGCAAAGACCGGACATGAAGTGGCATTCGGACAGGAGATTTTTACCGTCAAAGGAAAGAAAGAAAAGAAGAAAAACCCGCCACTTACTGTTATTCACGGAAAACTGAACCTGGGTGTCCGTGGCGAAAACTTTGATGTGCTGTTTTCAGCACTGAACGGAGGACTGGTATCATATCGTTATGCGGGTAAAGAGATGATCGAGGCGATCCCGATGCCGAACTTCTGGCGTGCACCGACTGATAATGACTGTGGAAATCTGATGCCACAGCGCTACGGACAGTGGAAAATTGCCAGCATGTATCTCACACACAAGAACGACGGCACATTTGAGGATCATCCGCCGGTGATCAGGGAGGAAAAAGACAGCGTTTCCATTACCTACACCTATCACATGCCGACGACGCCGCATGCGGACTGTGAACTGACCTATCAGGTATTTGGGGATGGTACGGTAAAGACAAAGCTTTCCTATCTGCCGGTGAAGGAGCTTGGAGACATGCCGGAATTCGGAGTAATGTTCAAACTGAATGCCGACTATGATCATGTGGAGTGGTATGGACTCGGACCGCAGGAGACCTATGCGGACCGTACACAGGGCGCAAAGCTTGGCATCTATCGCAATAAAGTAAAAGACAACATGGCCAAATATCTGGTTCCGCAGGAGTGTGGCAACAAGACCGGAGTACGTTATGCAAAAGTCACGGATTATAAAGGAAGGGGTATGCTTTTTTGCGGCGACAATATGAACTTTCATGCGCTGCCGTACACACCGCATGAGATGGAGAATGCAAAACATGCCTATGAACTGCCGCCGGTACACTACACGGTTGTGCGTGTGGCAAAGGCACAGATGGGTGTTGCCGGAGATGACAGCTGGGGCGCAAGAATCCACAAAGAATTTCTGATCCCGGTGACAAAAAAACTGGAATTTGAATTTTCATTCCGGGGCATTTAAAAGAAAAAACGGAAAAGAATAAAAAAGAGAGCAGCTGCGGGAAAGTAAACGCAGCTGCTTTTTCCAGTGGTGTAAGAGGACGGCGGTTAGTCATCGTCTCCTACTCGATTTGTTCAATGATCTTAAAATCCCATGGCGAGAGGAGTAGGGAAGAGCCGCTTGCAACCGGTTTGCCATCTAAAAGTGAAATCCCGGCCGGCGCATCATAAATAAAGGAGGCTTCATTTCCCGAATAATTGAAAAAGTACCGGATCTGCTTACCTGAGATATTTGTCCCTTCATGTAAAATGAGCGGAAAACGGATGGCAGGCAGAGGAAGCCCGGATTCTTTTGCGAGGAACGAAATGAGGGCATCCAGTGTATCATTCTCAAAAAAGCAGCCGATGTAGCAGGCAAGCCCACTGCCGTAGTGATTGCAGGTAACAGCCGCGTATTCGCCCCAGTAAGGGTGCACATAGGAAAAAAGTGTTTCTGCGGTGTCCGGGGTGATAAGCTCGATCCAGTCGCCTGCGGTTCCGGTTGCACCGGCAAGCGGTCCCTGTCCTCTTAGACCGACGTCTTTTGGTGCGGTAAACTGGCTGTAATGCATGCCGCAGCAGGAGGTCAGTCCGTGCGGTTGCATATCGGAGCGGATCTTTAAATGTTCATTGGAGAAACCGCTTCTTGCACTGACGATCAGATGACCACCGCCTGCCACGTAGTCATCAATGCGTTTTAATACGGCTTCATCTGCGGAATAAAGCGCCGGGACAACGAGCATGTCATAGCGTGAAAGTCCGGTGTCTGTACTGCCTATCACGTCAAATTCGATGTTCAGGCGGTATAAGGAGTCGGCGAGCCAGCGCACGGCATCATTATACGAGCTGTCCCCGTGGTTTTTAAACGGAAACATCCGAAGACCGGTCAGAGCCTCATTGCTCACCATGACTGCAGCACGGTTTGTTTTCTTTAAATGGAGCAGATGTGAACCGTATTCTTTCATTTCTGCGCCGAGTCTGCATGCTTCAAGGTAGGTCGGGTTTTCGGAAAAATCATGGGAAAGCACACCTTTCCAGTAGCTTTCCATAGAATTGTGGATCGAGTGCCAGTGCCAGTACATGACGCTGTCTGCACCGCAGGAAAGATGGCTGTATGCCTGCATGCGCAATTGCCCGGGGTAAGGGAGCCATTCCAGATTTCCCTGCGCTTCGGTCTCCAGGACCAGATAATTTGATCCCTTTAAGCCTCTTGCAATGCTTCCGCAGAAACTGATCTCGGCACCGGTCAGGTCGTCCTGTGACGGATGATAGATGTCACAGCCCGCGATATCCATACATTGTGCGGCACTGAACTGATCGACATCCGGCTGCAGACCGTAGGAGTAATCGTGCCATTCAAAGTCAAAGTTCTGTGTGATGAACTGGTCATCTTTTTTGTATTCCCGCACGATATCGGACTGCCAGTGCAGAAAATCCGTGACAAGATGGCGCCTGAACTTTTCAAATTCCGCGGCAAGTGAGCCGTTGATCGTGCCTCGGATATCCGGAAAATCTGACCAGTCATTCACACGGTTGCTCCAGTAATCGAGACCGAATTCAAGATTGAAAGCGGAAAGATCGGGGAACTGTTCCTTTAACCATGCAACAAACAGCTCCTGCGCATGCTTTCCTGCTGTATCATAATGTTTGGTCTCATTGTCGAGCTGATAGCCGATGATACAGGTGCGGTCACTGATATGCTCCATCAGTGTGCGGATGACGCGCTCGGCATATTTTAAGTAGGTTGGATCGGTTATGTCCATATTCTGCCGGTGCCCGTAAAGCGAAGGACCGTTTTTGGTGACTGCCAGAATAGTGTCTGATTTTTTGGCCAGCCAGGATGGGATCGCATAGGTCGGTGTGCCGATAATGACATGCATGCCATATTTTTCCGCAGCATCCAGCATGCGGTCCAGGTGTGTGAAATCAAAGACGCCGTCCTGCGGCTCTAAGGTGCTCCAGGTGGACTCGGCAATGCGGATTACATTCATATTTGCTTTTTTCATCATCTGCATGTCCGATTCGATGCGGTCATAGGGCATGTACTCATCATAGTAGGCAGCCCCGAATAAAAGATGATCCATGGTGCAATTCCCCCTTGAAAAATAAAATTTGCAAAAACCATGCAAATCGGTTGACGTTTCCTCTGAAAACTGCTAAATTACAATAGAACAACCGATTGCGCTAAAAGTATAACATGACAGCAGCAAAGTGTAAAGAATAAGGTGAAAAAAAACAGAAAATTTGCTATAATAGACTAAAGAATGAAGATAACTTCAGGGGGGACGAAAAGTGGAAGAGAATCAGGAAGAAAATAAAACACTCACGATCGCGGATATTGCAGACGCGCTCGGTGTTTCCAAAACAACAGTTTCGCGTGCCATATCCGGAAAAGGAAGAATCGGAAGTGATACGAGGGAACGGGTGCTAAAGTACATTGACGAACATAATTATACGCCGAATGTGATCGCAAAGAGTCTTGCGCAGAGTAAGACATATAATCTGGCGGTTGTGATGCCGGGCGACTATGAGCTGATCGATCTGCCTTTTTTCCAGAACTGTATCATGGGGATACAGGAGATCGCATCTTCTTTTGACTATGATATACTGCTTACAGTCTGCAACAATGCAGATGTCACAAAACTGGAGCGGATCGTGCGCAACCGAAAGGTGGACGGGGTAATCCTGTTGCGCAGCTTCGTGGAGGATGTGCAGGTGGAATATCTGAGAGAAAAGAATATTCCGTTTGTGGTGACCGGATCTTCCAATTACAAGGGAGTGGTGCAGGTGGATAATGATCATCACGCTGCCTGTAAGGAGCTGACATCGATCCTTCTGATGAAACGGATGAAGAAGATCGCACTGATCGGTGGAAATGAAGAGCATGTTGTCACACAGAGCCGTCTGAAGGGGTTTAAGGACGCGTTCCGCGACAACGGGCTTCCGGTGGATGAGAGCCTGATCTATATGAACCTGGATAACCCGGTTCTGCTGGACGGAAAGCTGGATGACATTATAAAACGGGATGTGGACTGCATTGTCTGTATGGACGATGCGATCTGTATGGAAGTCCTCAGTAAATTGCGCAGAGAAGGCATTGTCGTTCCGGATCAGATCCGTGTTGCATCCTTTTACAACAGCTCCATGCTGGAAACACATGATCCATCGATCACCTCACTGGATTTTGACGCAAAAGAGCTTGGAATGCTCGTGTGCAGAACCCTTCTCGATATTGTGGAGGGAAATAAGGTGCAGAAAAAGACACTGCTTGGCTATGAGGTACGCCTGCGGGAGTCAACCAAGTAGCATATGGAAAGACGAGAACCGGAACAGTATTGTGATCTGTTCCGGTTTTATGAAACAAAATGGTTTATCGGTTGCGCATGCAAGACGGAAAGAGCATAGGCATATGTAAAAATGTTGCATGATGTTAAAACTATGTTGCAGTATGGCGGGAAGCGGTTGAAAAGGAAAAATCCGCTGTTATAATTGGAATCAGACAGGAGAAGGCCCCGCCCGACTTGCATGGGAACCGGGCGTATCCATCATGCAGGAGGAAGAAAAATGATTCAGGAAAGAATATTGGATTTGGTAGATTATGCACTTGTAACCGGACTGATCGAACCGCAGGATACGCGTTATACGATAAACCGGCTGCTGGAGCTGTTTTTGCTGGATGAGCTGGAGGATGAGGCTGTTGCAGCACATCAGACATCCATCAAAACTCAAAAAGATGCTGAGGATGCACTGGAAGCAATCTTAAATGATATGACGGATTATGCTTATGAGAATGGCATTATATCAGAAAACAGTATTGTTTACCGGGATCTGTTTGATACAAAGATCATGGGACTTTTCGTTGCAAGACCGAGCGAAGTGGTTGGAAAATTTAAAGAGCTTTATAAGGAAGATCCAAAAAAAGCGACCGATTATTTTTACAAGTTAAGCTGTGATACCAATTATATCCGCAGATACCGGATCAAGAAGGATTTAAAATGGACTGCGGATACCGAGTTTGGAACACTGGATATCACGATCAATCTTTCAAAGCCTGAGAAGGACCCGAAGGCGATCGCAGCGGCAAAGCTGGCAAAGCAGAGTGGTTATCCGAAATGTCTGCTGTGCAAGGAAAATGAAGGCTATGCGGGAAGGGTGAATCATCCGGCACGTCAGAACCACCGCATTATTCCGGTGACGATCAATAGCAGTGACTGGTTTTTCCAGTATTCGCCATACGTATACTACAATGAGCACTGTATCGTGTTCAATTCGAAACATACACCGATGAAGATCGAGCGCGCAACATTTGGGAAGCTTCTTGATTTTGTGACACATTTTCCGCATTATTTTGTGGGCTCCAATGCAGACCTTCCGATTGTCGGCGGTTCCATTTTAAGCCATGACCATTTCCAGGGAGGCTGTTATGAATTTGCGATGGCAAAGGCACCGGTGGAAAAGGAACTGAC
>OIZA01000062.1_pt1 | contig 66943 bp, 57 predicted proteins | sample 1588381 | NCBI WGS metagenome assembly OIZA01 (sample SAMN03283277) | human gut metagenome | biome: human-associated habitat; material: feces | host: Homo sapiens | place: Peru | collected 2012 | reverse complement strand
CTTCTCTTTCACTATGCCCATTTTGAAAGCTTTCAGGAAACCAGTAGGCCACGTTCCACTAACTCTCCAGTTATAATAAAATATTAAATTCTGTCAGAAAGAATATTGACAAAGTACTGGTGTCATGATAACATCAAAGCATATCAAATGCAAACGTTTGCATTATTTTTTTACAAGACAATGCAAACGTTTGCATAATGAACAACAATCATAGAAAACGGGTGAGGATAAAATGCCAGCAACGATTAAGGACATAGCGAAAAAAGTAGGAGTAAATCCATCAACAGTATCCAGAGTAATTAACGGAACAGCCAGTATTTCAGAGGAAACGAGGCAGAAAATTAAAGATGCCATGAAAGAACTGGATTATCATCCCAACAGCCTGGCAAGAAGCCTTGTAAATGGGAGTACCTTTACGATTGGATTGGTGATTGATGCCGGGAACAGTGATGCATTCTCAAATGCCTTTTTTATCCGAAGCGTTTCGGCAATAGAAGCGGTAACCCAACAGAGAGGCTTTAACCTGCTAATTACCAGTGATTTTGATAAAGAAAATAACAGTGCCGTGAAAAATCTGATTTTGGAGAAAAAAATCGATGGAATTATACTTCCGGTTTCGGCAGCAACGGAGGAATTGTTGGATCTTCTGCTTGGTAGTCACTTCCCGTTTATTGTGTTGGGTGAGCCGGACAATGTAAAAGATGGCATTCACTGGATTGATATGGATAACAAACAGGGAGCGGAGGATGCCGTCAATTATCTGCAACAGATGGGATATAAGAAGACGATTCTGCTTGTGGAAAATCGGATTACAATGTTTGAACGAAAGAGAATTCAAGGCTTTCAGTCAGCGATTGCATTACAAAATAAAGATATAACAGAGAAGCTCATCGTGGAATGCGGAGAGGAAAGAGAGCAGGTAGGAGCTGCCCTGCAAAATATACTCGAAGAACATTCGGATATTGACAGCATCATATGCACCAATAATGTAGTGGCATATGAAACACTAAAATTCTTAAAAAAGAAAAAGAGGAATATTCCGAAAGACATCGGAATTATTACATTTGATAATTATCCACTTGCGGAGTACATGGATCCTCCGCTTACGGTAGTGGATATTGATACCTATAAACTGGGAGAAGAAGCGGCAAATAATTTATTTTCCATTATTCAAAACCCGGAACAGGTTAGAAGGGAGGTATTGCTTTCTACGAGAATTATTGAGAGGGAATCTACAATGAAAGGAGAAAAACGGAAGAAGTGAAAAAAGAAGCAATACAGCATTTCAATACGGAAGAATATGTATATCCGGTGAAAAGAAATGAATTAGTATTCAAAATCCGTACTGCAAGGAAGGATATATCTAAATGTATTCTTGTCTACTGGGACAGAACAAAACCGGAGAACCGAAAGCAACAGGAATTGAAATGCCGATACAGAGATGGACTGTTTGATTATTTTCAGGGGAAAATAATATTTCATCAGATTGCGCGTTACCAAAAATATTATTTTGAACTGACGGACAGCAATGGAAATACGATGTATTATACGGCAAATGGCGTGCAACAGGGAATTCCAAAGACCGGTTTCTTTGAATATTTGTATGTCAATGGAACGGACGTCATTACTTCCCCAGAATGGGCAAAAGGGGTGATCTATTATCAGATATTTCCCGAGAGATTTTGGAATGGCGATCGTGGAAATGATCCGGAAGGATGTAAACCATGGGGAAGTTTACCTGACAGAGAACATCATATGGGTGGAGATTTGCAGGGAATTATTCAAAAGATTCCTTATTTGAAAGAACTTGGAATTGAATGCATCTATCTGAATCCCATATTTGAAGCAGACTTTAATCATAAGTATGCAACCACAGATTATTTTAAGATAGACCCACAGTTTGGTACGGAAGAGACCTTCAGGGAATTAGTGGATACGTGCCACAGCCACGGAATCAGGATTGTACTGGATGGAGTATTTAACCATACAGGAGTGCATTTTAAGCCATTTCAGGATGTACTGGAAAAGCAGGAACACTCTCGCTATGTAAACTGGTTCCATATAAACCATTATCCGGTGGAACCAAGTCATCATAATTATGAATGCGTTGGGGCATATAAATGGATGCCAAAACTGGACACGTCCAATGCGGAAGTCAGGGAATTCATTCTAAAGGTAATATTTTACTGGATCGATAATTATGGAATTGATGGCTGGAGACTGGATGTTGCGGATGAAGTAGATCCCTCGATTTGGGAAGAAGCAAGAATACGGATCAAGGGGAAACACCCGGATAAGATTCTGTTGGGAGAGACCTGGGGATATGCCGGAAAGATGCTGCGAGGCAATCAGATGGATTCCGTAATGAATTATGTATTCCGGGATGCTCTTCGGGATTACATAGCAGAAAAGTCAATTTCCGTAACAGAGTTTGACAGTAGACTAAATCATATGCTGGCTTATTACAAAGATGAGACAGACAGTCTTTTGTATAACCTGATTGACAGCCATGATACGGAACGCTTTCTGCATCTGTGTGGGGAAGATAAAAAACTTTTGAAACTGGCGGCAGCATTCCAAATGCTATTTCCGGGTTCACCGGCAATTTATTACGGTGATGAGGTTGGAATGACAGGAGACAATGATCCTGATTGCCGAAGGTGCATGGAATGGGGAGAGAATGCAGACAAAGATATAAAGAACTGGTATCAGAAAATGATACAGCTGCGAAAGAATCATAACTGTATTCGATCCGGAGATTTCCGAAACATTATCGCAGATGAGAAGACCGATACCTACGGATTCGTCCGCCGGAATGAGGCAGAAAGCTGCTATGTGATTCTGCACAGAGGAGCAGATAACTGCAAAATAGAATGTCCGGTTTTGGAAAAAGACACTTTTGTAGAAGTGCTTTCAGAGGAACTGTTACGAGAGGAAGACATCGGGGAAGCGGAATTTTTAAATGAGGACATAACAGAATATAAGGGTAAAATTACGTTGCAAATGGAGCCCTATTCTGTAAAAGTCATAATGAGTTCATCGAACTCGGGCAAAAAACAATAGGAGGATGTTTACAATGATGAAAGTAAAGAAAAACAAAAAATTACTGGCAATTCTACTCACAACCGTAATGAGCCTGGCAGCCTTAACAGGATGTGGAGAATCACCAGTAGAATCTGAAACTGGCTCAGAGAGTCAGGCATCAGCAACAGCAGAGGCTTCTACAACTACAGAAAATGCTTCGCAGGAAGAAGTTACCATTAATTTCTGGCATCACTATAGCGCACAGTCAGCCGAGAATGAAACTCTGATGAATGTACTGATTCCGGAATTCGAAAAAGAAAATCCGGGAATCAAGGTAAATGCAGTATCTCATGAATGGGCAGATCTGCATCAGAAGATTTTGATCAGCGCACAGTCAAACACGTTACCGGATGTAGCCAGACTGGATAGTGCATGGGTTCCCGAATTTCAGAAAATGGGAATTTTGACAGCACTGGACGAAGAGATGTCCGATTTTAACGATGTCTCCGGTGGTTTATTGGAAAGTGCCATGAGTACAGCAAAAGTGGATGGTCATTTTTACGGGCTGGCACTGAATACCAATACCAAAATTCTCTTCTACAATGTGCAGGCTTTCAAGGATGCAGGTATTGAGGCTCCCAAAACCATGGATGAATTTGTGGATGCTGCTAAGAAATTAGCAGGAACCAATACAAATGGTCAGCAGGTATGGGGATATGATGAGCCCGCACTGGCAGGTTGGAACCTCTGCCCGTTCATTTGGAGCATGGGTGGATCCATTACCAATGAAGAGGAAACAAAGGCATCCGGTTATATCAACAGCCCGGAGACAGTAAAGGCAATCCAAACGCTTGCGGAACTGTATCAGGCAGGTGCAATCACGGGATGGAATGCGGGTGACATTCCTATGACAGATGGCTTTGGAACCGGTAGATATATGATGCTTCTGGAAGGTCCCTGGAAGGTTGCGGAAATGCAGGGTTCTTATCCTGACTTTGAATATGCAACCACGGAAATGCCTGCCGGAGATGCCGGATCCATATCTGTTCTGGGTGGTGAAGATATTGCCATGTTTAACAGTGCCAATAAAGATGCTGCATGGAAATTCATGAAATTTATGACCAGTGAATTCGCAGAAGAGGAAATGGCAAAATGCGGTCAGATCCCCGTCAACAAAGAAGCACTGGAAAGTGATACGGTAAAAGCAGCAGATTACGCACCGTTCCTGGAAGCTATCAAAACAGCAAAGTCACGTCCTACCGTAGCCTGCTGGTCTGAAATGGATAGCGAATTATCTGTAGCGGTTACGGATGTAATGAGTGGAAAGAAAACAGCACAGGAAGCTATGGATAAGCTTGCAGAGCGTTTTGATGAACTCCTTGCGGAATAATATTAATTATAACTTGCCATATGTATAAAGTCAAATAGCAGTCCGGGGCAGTACCCACAGGTACTGTCCCAACTGTAAAAGAGGTATTTCTATGAAGACATCACGGAAAAGCAAAATACAGATTGGACTATTACTTTTACCCGGGTTACTTGTATTTGGAATTTTTACGATCTACCCTATTTTGAAATTATTTATTATGAGTTTTTTTGAATGGGATTTTGGCAGTATGCTGAGTCACCGTTTTATTGGTTTGGAAAATTACAAGGAAGTATTGGGAGATGAATATTTCCGGACTGTTTTTATAAATTCATTGGTGTATACGCTTGTGACAGTACCGGGACAGATGCTGGCTGGATTTTTAGTTGCACTTTTGCTGAATCAGATTACACATTTTAAAGTCGGGTATCGTGTGATGTATTATCTGCCCGTAATCACGTCGTGGGTAGTAGCATCCCTGATTTTCAAATATGTGTTTAATACAGAGGGATTGTTGAATTATTTTCTGATGAATGTCGTACATATCACCAGCGCAAATGTAAGATGGCTGGATACCAGATGGGGTGGTATGACGGTAGCGATGTTGTTGGGAATATGGAAGGGAATCGGATGGAACATGGTGGTGTTTCTTGCAGCATTACAGACTGTGCCCACAGATCTCTATGAAGCAGCTGCCATCGACGGAGCTACGGCATGGGATAAAATGTGGAATGTTACGATACCAAGCATCCGTGGAACAATTTTATTTGCACTGGTAATGTTGACCATTGGCGGCTTTAATGTATTTACCTCAATCAAGATGATAACCGGCGGAGAACCCGGACATCAGACGGATGTTATTCTGACATGGATGTATCACAAGGCATTCAGTACCGGAAAATTCGGCTATGCGGCAGCATTGTCCTTTATTACGACAGTAGTGCTTGCGATTCTTGCTGTAATACAGTTTAAACTCATGCAGCAGAAAGACCAATAAGATAGGCAGGTGTGCGTATGAAAAGAAAAACATGGATACAGATATTTCTTCACATTATATTAATTGCCGGATTGATCATTGTTGTACTTCCCATGGTGTATATGATCAGCACATCCTTAAAGCCGAACGGGGCATTGTATGAATATCCCCCTCGATTTTTACCGGCATTAGATGAGGTCACTTTGGAAAATTATCGATATATATTGGGACAGGGAAAATTCTATCGTAACTTTTTAAACAGTATGTGTGTATCCGTAGCAGCTGTACTGATTGCAGCAGCAATTGCATCGGCACTGGGATACGTAATTGCGAGATTTGATTTCCCGGGAAAAAATTTCCTGTTTGGATTTATTGTTTTAACAATGATCGTTCCGGGACTGACGCTGATCGTTCCTCAGTATGAACTGGCAGTAAAATTGCGCATAATCAACTCTCTTGCAGGATTGGTTCCTTTTTATGCAGCATGGACAATTCCTTATTCCACATTTATGATAAAAGGTTTTGTGGAGGGAATTCCCAAAGAACTGGATGAGGCAACTTACATGGATGGAGGAAGTGTTTTTACCGTTTTCGGAAGGATTATTGTACCACTAGCCAAACCGGGAATCGCTTCCGTATCGATTTTCAATTTCCTGACTGCATGGGAAGAGTTCCCGTGGGCGAATACAGTTTTGAACGATAATCTGAAGCGGACGATGCCCATCGCTATTTCGGGATTCTTCGGAGAACATCAATTTACCCAGTGGGGTTATGTCTTTGCGTTGTCAGTATTTAGTCTTTTACCGATACTTATCGTATTTATCTGCTGCCAGAAGTTTTTTGTGGCAGGTCTGACAAGTGGCAGTGTAAAAGGCTGATACCATATATTACCTTTCCTTTGCGGTGTTTGCAGTTGCTGGCAGGCACCGCATTTATTTTATGTAGATAAAATCCCTTGTTGTATTTTTTCACAGAATCGGTATGATAGATACAAGTGAGGATATATCCATGTTTAATTTTGAAGAAGAATTAAAAAAACTCCCCCGCAAGCCGGGAGTATATATCATGCGGGATGACAAGGATGTCATTTTGTATGTGGGAAAAGCCATCAACCTGCACAATCGTGTAAGGTCTTATTTTCGTGAAAATATTGGCAGAGGCCCTGCCATTGACCAGATGGTATCGCTGATCGCCCGCTTTGAATATATTGTGACGGATTCCGAACTGGAGGCGCTGGTGCTGGAGAATAATCTGATCAAAGAAAATTCTCCGAAATACAACACCCTGTTGAAGGATGACAAGACGTATCCTTATATTAAAGTGACGGTGGGAGAGGACTATCCGAGGATCCTGTTTTCCCGCACCATGAAAAAGGACAAATCCCGGTATTTCGGCCCCTATACCAGTGCTGCGGCAGTCAAAGACACCATCGAACTGCTGAACAAGCTGTATCAGCTGCGTACCTGTAACCGGGTGCTGCCGAGAGATACCGGATTGGAACGTCCCTGCCTGAATTATCATATCAAGCAGTGTCTGGCACCCTGTCAGGGTTATGTGAGCAAGGAAGAATACCGGAAACAGGTAGCGGGAGCCCTGGAATTTCTGAACGGCAATTACAGTCCGATCCTGAAGGATCTGGAGGAGAAGATGAACAAGGCGGCGGAGGAACTGGAATTCGAGGAGGCCGCCAGATACAGAGATCTGCTTTCCAGCGTAAGACAGGTATCCCAGAAGCAGAAGATCACGGAGGGCGTAGGCGAAGACAAGGATATTCTGGCCCTGTACCAGGATGAGACCGAGGCGGTGGTACAGGTATTTTTTGTCCGGGACGGCAAGCTGATCGGCAGAGAACATTATTATATGACACATGTGCCGGAAAATAACAAACCGGCGATCCTGCAGGATTTTATAAAACAGTTCTATGCGGGGACCCCCTTTATTCCCAGAGAACTGATGCTGCAATATGAGATCGAGGATGCGGAGCTCATCGAGAAATGGCTGTCCGAACGAAAAGGCAGCCGTGTCTACCTAAAAGTGCCCAAGATCGGCAGCAAGGAGAAACTGGTGGAACTGGCAGCCCAGAATGCGAAGCTGGTACTGTCTCAGGACCGGGAGAAGCTGAAACGCGAGGAAGGCCGTACCATCGGCGCGGTAAAAGAGATCTCAGATCTGCTGCAGCTGCCGCTGGGCGGCGCAGCCCGGATGGAAGCCTACGATATTTCCAATATCAACGGCTTTGAAAATGTAGGCTCCATGGTGGTCTACGAAAAAGGAAAGCCCAAGCGCAGCGACTATCGTAAGTTCAAGATCAAGAGTGTCTCCGGCCCGGATGATTATGCCTGCATGCGGGAGGTGCTGACGAGGCGGTTCCGTCATGGCATGGAAGAGAGCAGGGAACTGGAAGAACAGGAGATGGATCAGGAGTATGGCAGTTTCACGAAGTTCCCGGATCTGATCCTGATGGACGGCGGCCGCGGACAGGTGAATATCGCACTGTCCGTACTGGAAGAACTGGGGATCGACATTCCGGTCTGCGGTATGGTCAAGGATGACAACCACCGTACCAGAGGCCTGTATTACCATAATATCGAACTTCCCATTGACACCCATTCCGAGGGCTTTAAGCTGATCACCAGAATTCAGGATGAAGCCCATCGTTTTGCCATTGAATATCACAGATCCCTGCGCAGCAAGACCCAGGTGAAGTCCGTGCTGGATGATATTCCCGGAGTGGGGCCGGCCCGGAGAAAGGCCCTGATGCGGCACTTTAAGTCGCTGCAGGAGATCCGGCAGGCAACTGTGGAAGAGCTGATGGAAATTCCGGAAATGAATGAGCGCACAGCACAGGAAATCGTAGCCTTTTTTGCTTCACAGACGCGTCCGCCTGTGGTACAATCGTAAGTAATGTGGTAACTTCGAAAGTTACGATACAATAATGAGGCGGGGAACCTTCAGGAGAATGTAGGGGTGGGTTTTTCGCGGAAAGGTATGGAATTAGTATGGCAAGTGTAAGTTTGACCCGCGTTATTGAGAAAATGAAACTGGAAAATCTCACACCGGAGATCGATGTGAAGCATGTGAAGATCACACAGCCGGATATCAACCGTCCGGCACTGCAGTTAGCCGGATATTTCGAGCATTTTGATGCCACCAGATTACAGATCGTCGGATTTGTGGAATATACCTATATGGAAGGCATGACGGATGAGACCCGTAAGGAAGCGTATGAGAAGCTGATGGCCTATGACATTCCCTGTATCGTGTTCAGCCGTGACCTGAAGCCGGATCCCATTTTCCTGGAGACGGCGATCCGTCACCAGATTCCCATATTGTCTACGAAAAAATCCACTTCTGACTTTATGTCTGAGATCATCCGCTGGTTAAATGTCAAGCTGGCTCCCTGCATTTCCGTGCACGGTGTACTGGTGGATGTCTACGGTGAAGGCGTCCTGATCACCGGTGAGAGCGGCATTGGTAAGTCCGAGGCAGCGCTGGAACTGATCCGAAGAGGCCATCGTCTGGTAACCGATGATGTGGTCGAGCTCCGCAAGGTCAGCGATGACACGCTGGTAGGTTCCGCACCGGATATCACCAAGCATTTCATCGAACTGCGCGGTATCGGTATCGTGGATGTCAAGGCACTGTTCGGTGCACTGTCTGTAAAGGATACCCAGACCATTGATCTGGTCATCCGTCTGGAAGACTGGGATAAGGATAAAGAGTACGACAGACTGGGACTGGAAGAGAACTACACCGAATATCTGGGGAACAAGGTGGTATGCCACAATATTCCGATTCGTCCCGGCCGTAATCTGGCGGTCATCTGTGAAACTGCAGCTATCAACCATCGTCAGAAGAAGATGGGTTACAACGCAGCGAAGGAACTGTACACCCGTGTACAGAACTCTCTGGCAAAAAGACGTGAGGAGGACGAGGACGATGAGTAAATATGCATTTGGGGTAGACGTGGGAGGAACCACGGTCAAATTAGGACTTTTCAATGAAGAAGGACAGGTGCTGGATAAGTGGGAGATTCCCACGGTCAAGGATAACGGTGGGGAAAAGGTATTGCCGGATATCGCAGCATCCATCAAAAGCAAGATGCAGGAGAAGAACATCACCGCAGCAGAACTGGTAGGCGTGGGAATCGGTGCTCCCGGCGCGGTGAATGCCGACGGTTATATGGTCAACGGTGCGGTCAATATCGGATGGGGACCTTTTGATCTGGCCGAGACCCTGAAAAAGGAACTGGACCTTCCCATAACCGTGAAGGCGGGTAACGACGCCAACGTGGCAGCTCTGGGCGAGATGTGGCAGGGCGGCGGAAAAGGCTATTCCAGTCTGGTGGCCGTTACTCTGGGAACCGGTGTTGGCGGCGGTATCATTATTGACGGTAAGATCCTGACCGGTGCCAATGGTGCCGGCGGTGAGATCGGACATATTCATATTGAAGATAATGAGACGGAGGTCTGCGGCTGCAAGAACAAGGGCTGCCTGGAGCAGTATGCATCTGCTACCGGAATTACCCGTCTGGCCAACAGACGTCTGGCAAAGGATGATGCCCCCAGTGTATTGCGTGGCGGCGAAATCTCCGCAAAGACCGTGTTTGATGCAGTGAAGGCAGGAGACAAGGTGGCTGTCGAGATCGCAGAGCAGTTCGGCGAATATCTGGGCAAGGGACTGGCTGCAGTAGCCAATGTGGTAGATCCTCAGATCTTCGTAATCGGTGGCGGCGTATCCAAGGCCGGAGATATTTTATTCCGGTACATAGAGCCTTCTTATAAGAGATGTGCTTTCGGTCCCTGCAAGCAGGCGAAATTCGCACTGGCTACGCTGGGCAATGATGCCGGAATCTACGGCGCAGCGGCACTGGTATTAAAGTAGGCGTTCGCGGCATAATTATAACAAAAAAGAAAGAGCAGCCTGACATGATAAGTGCAGCAGTGATAGAAGCATTAAAAGAAATAGTACCGGCAGATAAAATTCTGTTACAGGAACCGATGAAATTGCACACGACTTTCCGGATCGGCGGCCCGGCGGACTGTCTGATCTATCTGGAAAATGAGGAGCAGCTTTGCAGAATCCAGAAATACATTCGTCTGGTGGATGTTCCCTATACCGTGATCGGCAACGGGAGCAATCTGCTGGTAAGTGATAAGGGATATGCGGGGATCATTCTGGTGATCGGCCGGCATATGAGTAAGATCGAAGTGAAGGATTGCTGTCTGGAGGCGGAGGCCGGTGCACTGATGAGCCAGGTGGCGAAGGCGGCAAAAGAGCATGGCCTCACCGGACTGGAATTCGCAGCGGGGATCCCCGGTACCATCGGCGGCGGAGCCGTGATGAACGCCGGAGCCTACGGCGGAGAGATGAGCCAGGTCGTGACGACGGTAACGGTGGTCAACCGTAACGGTGAGATCATGGAACTGGACAACAGTACCATGGAGTACGGCTATCGTACCAGCGTGATCCAGAACCAGCCCTTTGTGGTGACGAGAGTGACTTTCCGCCTGCAGCCCGGAGATCCGGAGCAGATTGCAGCGAAAATGGAAGAACTGGCACTTCGCCGCAGAGAAAAACAGCCGTTGGAATACCCCAGTGCGGGCAGTACCTTCAAGCGTCCCGGGGGACATTTTGCCGGACAGCTGATCATGGAAGCGGGCCTGCGGGGATACTCCGTGGGAGGCGCAAAGGTGTCGGAGAAGCATTGCGGATTCATTGTGAACACCGGCAATGCCACAGCAGAAGATGTAAAAGACGTGATCTGGGAAGTGCAGAGAAGAGTGAAAGAGCGTTTTCACGTGGATCTGGAGCCCGAGATCAAGTTCTTATAGAGAACAGGTGAGAGGTGCATATGAGATTTGTAGTAGTAACAGGTATGAGTGGCGGAGGAAAAAGAACGGCGTTAAAGCTTTTGGAGGATGCCGGCTTTTATTGCGTGGATAACCTGCCGGTATCTCTGGTGGAGAAGTTCGTGGAACTGATCGCCATGCCGGGCAGTGAGATCAGTAAGGTGGCCCTGGGACTGGATGTCCGGGCGGACCAGAATTTCACGGATGCTACCCGTATTTTGCAGCAATTAAAGGAAAAAGGCTACAAATTCGAGATTTTGTTTATGGACTCCGACGATGCTGCTCTGATCAAACGGTATAAGGAGACCAGACGTGTGCACCCGCTTGCTGCAGACGGCAGAGTGGAGGACGGTATTCATAAGGAGCGTAAGATTCTGGACACGATCCGGAAGAATTCGGATTATGTTATCGATACCTCCAATCTGTTAGTCCGGGAACTGAAGGAAGAGTTGGATCGTATTTTTGTACAGAACGAAGAATACAACAGTCTTATGGTAACGGTCATGTCCTTCGGATTCAAGCACGGGATCCCCGCGGACGCAGATCTGGTCTTTGATGTAAGGTTTTTGCCAAACCCCTATTATATAGAAGAACTGAAACCTCAGACCGGTAATGACAAAGGGGTGCAGGATTATGTAATGAGTTTTCCGGAGACGGGGATCTTTCTGGACAAGCTGACAGACATGATCCAGTTCCTGATACCGAACTATATCAAAGAAGGCAAATATCGTCTGGTCATCGCTATCGGATGTACCGGCGGTAAGCACAGAAGCGTTACGCTGGCGAATAAGTTATACGAACGTATGAAGGCAGAAGGCCATTACGGTATCAAACTGTATCACCGTGATGTGCCCAGAGAAGGAATCTAACATGTCATTTTCGAGCGAGGTAAAGGAAGAACTGGCGAAGCATATCAGTCCGGCGAGACATTGCCAGATCGCGGAACTGGCAGCACTCATGCACTTTAGCGGACAATACGGACGCTCTGCAGAGGGCGATTTTATGATCGGTTTCCAGACGGAAAACGAGGCGGTTGTCAGAAAAGGCTTTACATTATTGAAAAAAACATATAATATAGATACTGATGTTGAAATCAGCGAGGAACAGATGCGGAGCGTGATCGACAAGATCGGGGATCTGTCGGAGCCGGTGAGTCCTTTGCTGATTAAAAATTCCTGCTGTCAAAGGGCATTTTTAAGAGGAGCTTTTCTCTGCATTGGTTCTATGAGCGACCCGCAGAAGAGTTATCACCTGGAATTTGTATGCACCGATGAGGCTAAAGCGAGACAACTACAGAGTGTGATACAGGGATTTGACATAGAAGCCAAGATCGTGCTTCGGAAGAAGTATTACGTGGTCTATCTGAAGGAAGGATCCGGCATTGTGGACCTTCTGAACGTATGCGAGGCACCCATTGCCTTGATGAAGCTGGAGAATCTGAGAATTGTGAAGGAAATGCGCAATTCTGTGAATCGGAGAGTGAACTGTGAGACCGCCAACATTACCAAGACGGTAACTGCGGCTACCAGACAGATAGAGGATATTATTTATATCCGGGATCACTACGGACTGGAGAATCTGCCGGAACCCTTAAGCCAGATGGCGGAGGTCAGACTGGAGAATCCGGATGCTCCGCTGAAGGAACTGGGAGAATATCTGAATCCGCCGGTGGGAAAGTCCGGTGTGAACCACAGGTTACGCAAACTCAGTGAACTTGCAGATAGAATCAGGACGTAAAAGAGGAGGAAAATTATGACAAAAAGGAGTATTACGGTCAGACTGGAAGACGGTCTGGACGCAAGACCGGTGGCACTGTTAGTACAGGAAGCCAGCAAGTACGAAAGCAACATCTATTTTGAAGTAGACGACAAGCGTATCAACGCCAAGAGCATTATGGGCATGATGAGCCTGGGACTTTGCGCAGGTGAAGAGCTTACGGTAGCTGCAGAGGGTGCAGATGAGCAGACCGCTGTGGACAACATTGAGAAGTTTTTAAGCGGTCAGGTGGCTTAAGGACGAACACGACGAGAAGCGGGGCTGATGGAGAATTCTGTTAGTCCCGTTTTGTATATTTTGAGGACAGTATTTATGAAGAAGATGCTATTTATCTACAATCCCAAAGCCGGAAAGGCACAGATCCGCAATAAGCTGGCGGATATTCTGGATGTCTTCACCAGAGGCGACTACGAGATCACGGTATATCCTACGCAGAAAAGGGAGGATGCCATGGAGAAGACCAGGACACGTGACAGAGATTACGACATTGTAGTCTGCAGCGGCGGGGACGGCACACTGGATGAAGTGGTTACCGGCATGATCCGCAGCGGATTCCGTACGCCCATTGGTTATATCCCGGCAGGAAGCACCAACGACTTCGGAGGAAGTCTGGGATTGCCGAAAAATATGGTGCACGCAGCGGAAAGTATCGTAAACGGGAATAATTTTGCCTGTGATGTGGGAGCCTTTAACGAGGATGTATTCGTCTATATTGCAGCGTTCGGATTGTTTACGGATGTCTCTTACGAGACCGGACAGGATATGAAAAATGTGTTGGGACACATGGCATATCTGCTGGAAGGCATGAAGCGTCTGCCTGCGATCCGTTCTTATCCCATGAGGATCAACTATGAGGATACGACGATCGTGGATGATTTTATCTTCGGTATGGTGACGAATTCCGTGTCCGTAGGCGGATTCAAGCGAATCACCGGCAAAAATGTCAAGTTGGATGACGGCGTATTTGAAGTGACACTGATCAAGCGCCCGAAGAATCCCATGGAGTTGAACAATATTATGGTATCGTTGCTGAATCGCGACATTGATACCGATGCCATGTACTGCTTCCGGACTTCTAAGCTGGAGATTACTTCCACGGAGCCGCTGCCCTGGACACTGGACGGCGAATACGGCGGAACCCATACGAAAGTAGTGATCGAGAATATCTGCCGGGGCATGGATATCCGGGTGAAACCATAAGTTTTATAAAAATATAAAATTTGGTAAAAATTTAACAATAAGCTGTTCCCTTTTTGAAAAGAATGTGCTATAGTTTGGATTAGGCAATATTAATCAAATACGCCCGTATATCCGGGTGTACAAGAATGAGTATATAAAATGGAGGTATTAAAATGTTAGTATCCGCAACAGAAATGCTCAAAAAAGCAAAAGCAGGCCACTATGCAGTAGGTCAGTTCAACATCAACAATCTGGAGTGGACAAAGTCCATTCTGCTCACCGCTAAGGAACTTCGTTCCCCCGTTATCCTGGGTGTATCCGAAGGTGCCGGCAAATACATGGGCGGTTATGATGTAGTTGTTGGTATGGTAAACGGACTGTTAAAGGATCTGGACATTGATGTTCCCGTTGCTCTGCATCTGGATCATGGCTCTTTTGAAGGTTGTTATAAGTGTATTGAAGCTGGTTTCTCTTCCATCATGTTTGATGGTTCTCATTATCCTATTGCTGAGAACGTAGAGAAGACCACCGAGCTGGTTAAGGCTGCTCACAGCAAGGGACTTTCCATCGAGGCAGAAGTTGGTTCCATCGGTGGTGAGGAAGACGGCGTTATCGGTATGGGCGAGTGCGCTGATCCTAAGGAGTGTAAGGCTATCGCTGATCTGGGTGTTGATTTCCTGGCAGCAGGTATTGGTAACATCCATGGTAAATACCCCGCTAACTGGAAGGGCTTAAGCTTCGAGACTCTGGCAGCTGTACAGGAACTGACCGGCGAGCTTCCTCTGGTTCTGCACGGTGGTACCGGAATCCCCGCAGATCAGATCAAGAAAGCTATCGACCTTGGCGTATCCAAGATCAACGTTAACACCGAGTGCCAGCTGGCATTTGCTGATGCTACCCGTAAGTACATCGAGGCCGGTAAGGATCTGGAAGGCAAGGGCTTCGACCCTCGTAAACTCCTGGCTCCCGGCGCAGAAGCTATCAAGGCTACTGTTAAGGAGAAGATGGAACTGTTCGGATCTGTTGGTAAGGCTGAATAATTCTGAGATAAATATTGGGAAATGCAGAAAGTCTCTCGCAAAATTGCGGGAGACTTTTTTACTGTCATTCTGGCCGTCAGGGCAAAAGAATAACTATCCGGAGCGGTCATTGCTCTGCGATAGTTGAAAAATACCCCTAGAAAGGGAGGATGCCAAGGACTTTGATCCTTGGCATTTATTATGAAAAAGTTTTTAAACAAGAAACTGTTGTGTGCTTAAGTTTTTGTTTTGTTTGTTTCTATGGTTATAGTATATGAGACAGAAATGTCCAAAACGTGTTGTGGAATTGAAGATTCCTTGAAGGATTTGTAAACAAAATATGAACAACTATTCAGAGGGAAATAAATAAGCACTACTGCACGTCGAATACTTGTATTCGTAAGAACAGTAGTGCTTATTTATTTAACGAAGTAACCACATGAGCAAAAAGTAAGCATCGAAGATGCGATTTTGCGAATGCGGTTACTTCGTTTTTGAATAGTTGTTCAATTAAAAATAAAATTATCTGTCCAGCTTGTTGGGCTCGGGATAGGTCTCGCCGAAGGTATCTACGGTAACGCTTGCCATTACCTGATCCTCCAGAGGACGATCACTGTAATCGGTGCGGGTCTCAGCAATCTTGTTGACTACATCCATGCCCTCGATGACTTTACCGAAAGCAGCATAGGAGCCATCCAGATGAGGACTGGTCTTGTGCATGATGAAGAACTGGCTGCCTGCGGAATCGGGATGCATGGCTCTTGCCATGGACAGAACACCCTCAGTATGCTTCAGATCGTTGGTCACGCCGTTGGCTGCGAACTCACCCTTGATGCTGTAGCCGGGGCCGCCCATACCGGTGCCGTCGGGACATCCGCCCTGGATCATGAAACCGCGGATCACGCGGTGGAAGATCAGGCCATCGTAAAAATGCTTGTTGATCAGACTGATGAAATTGTTAACGGATTCGGGTGCCACTTCGGGATAAAGCTCACATTTGATCACACCGCCGTCTTTCATGGTAATGGTAACAATAGGATTCTTTGCCATAATAGTTTCCTTTCTGTCAGAACTTTGTGTATAATAAAATATTATAACCATTATTTTAGTTGATTCCGTTAAAAAGGTAAAGAGGAGAATTGTTGCGGATGTATTTTTTGCGGCAGATCATAGCAGATACAAAAGTCGATCCGGAGGAATTTCCGAAGCTTCCGGAGAATATTATATTTTCGGAGAGTCCGGGACGGGGTTCGGGAATAAATGAAAATGAAGACGGCGCGCTCTGGATCACCGATCAGGGACAGCGGGCGCAGGAACTGCTCCGTCAGGGGCACCCGGTGCTGGCATGGCTTCATGAAGATAACAGAGAGCAGGACTTTTCCGGTGTCCGGTATGCCTGTGAAGATATCGGTGAACTGGACGGGGACTATCTGGAGAAGGTCTATCGCAGATATGCGGGGATCCCCTGGGATATCCTGACGACAGAACGCTGCCATGTCCGGGAGACCGGTGCGGAGGATCTGGATGCTTTCTATGAGATCTACGCGGAACCTTCCGTGACCCGGTATACAGAGGGACTGTATCCGGAACGGGCGCAGGAGGAAGCCTGGCTGAAAGACTATACGGAAAATATGTATTATTTTTATAATTACGGAGTATGGACGATCTGCCACAAAGCCACCGGACAGGTGATCGGCAGGGCGGGATTCTCCAACCGCGAAGGTTACGAAGATCCGGAGCTGGGCTTCGTCATCGGGGTTCCGTGGCAGAGACAGGGATATGCCACGGAGGTGTGCAGGGCATTATTAAAATATGGAAAAGAAGAACTGGGGTTTGAGAGAGTGCAGATGCTGGTGATGCCGGAGAACCGAGTGTCGCTTCGACTGGCGGAGAAGCTGGGGTTCCTATATGAAGAAACAATCACTTGGGATAGTGTGGAATATTACAGATTAATTCTCCGGGAAACAGGAATGGATGAAAAATGAAATCTACAATAAAAGAAAAATTGAGCGAATGTTCGATCTATACAAAGATTCTGATCTATGTAGGCACAGCAATGGCGCTGATACTGGCATGTATGGAGTTGTTCAGTATATTATATATCAGACAGCAACAGAAAAGGGTAATGGTGTATTATCAGGATACCGTTGATTTTTATGCTGATTACTGGGGGACAAAATTAAGTCTGGCGGATCAGTCACTGCTGGTGCTGTTGAATTCTGCCTGTGAAGATTACTATTATGCTACGTTTGGAGAACGGACGAAGCTGCAATATGAACTGGCCAAGAGACAGCTGATGCAGGAATTTGAAGAAACAGGCATTGTATATTCAAATGAGTTATATTTTTTCTATTATCTGCCCAGAAGAGATCTGTATATAGATTCCGGATATCCAGCAGTGAGTACCGTTCAGAGAAAGCAGTTGGAAAACAGCATGGTGCAGAATATCAATGACAAAACCATTGATTACGGAAGAGACTGGACATTGTTAGATGTAGGCGGAGAAAAATATTTATATCAGATTTATCTGGCCGAGGATGGATATTGCGGAGCTGTGGTCAATTTTTCAGAGATACTACGGGGAATGGAAGAACTGGTGGAAAATACCAACTATGCGACACTGACGGATGAAGCGGGGCAGGATATTATTTTCGGGGAACAGAAGCACAAGGGATCCTACTATAAGATAAAGGCAGCGCTGGATATGACCGGGTGTGATCTGACGTTGATGATTGGGAAGGTCAACATTTATCGTCAGATCTGGCTGTTTGCACTGGGAGTAGTGATCCTGACGGCAGTAATGGTGGCGGTTCTGTGGTATATCATAGACTATCAGAGAAAAGAACTCATGATACCGTTGACACATCTGAATTATTGTATGCAGGAATTTGGACAGGGAAATACACAGATTCGGGCGGATGAGAGTCAGGCGGTACAGGAAGTACAGGAGCTGTTGAATTCGTTTAACGAAATGGCAGAACAGATCACACAGTTGAAGATCAGTGTATATGAGGCGGAACTGGAAAAGGAGAGAACCCGCTATAATTATCTGAAAGTTCAGATACAGCCACATTTTTATACCAATGTGCTTAACCTGATCTACGGATTGGCAGAGATCCAAAAATATAAAGACATTCAGAACTTGTCCCTGAGCATGGCAAAATATTTCCGTTATCTTATGGATGACAAGGGAGATCTGGTTCCATTGCGAAGAGAGCTGGACTGTGTTAATAGTTATGTAGAGATCCAACAGCTCCGTTATGGAGGAATGATTCGTCTGGAGGTTTATCCGTTGGTGGATACGGATCATGAAATGATACCGCCCATTGTTATCCAGACCTTTGTGGAGAACAGTATAAAATACAATATTACTATGATAAAAGAACTCACGGTCAAAGTAGTGATTGAAAAAGAAAATGATAAACTGTTTATTCGTGTGGAGGATAACGGCTGCGGATTCCCGGAGAAAATCCGGACACAGCTTATGGACAGACAGGATGTTTCTGTGGATGGGAAACATATCGGTATCCGGAATGTTCAGATGAGACTGAACGCTCTCTATGGAGAAGAGGCAGTGATGACTCTGAATAATCAGGAAGGGGAAGGAGCCAGAGTTTGTCTGGAGATCCCATCCCGCATGGAGCAGAGGTGAAAAAGATGGAATTACTGTTAGTAGACGATGAAATTACGATAATTCAGATATTGTTAAAGGCGATCGACTGGGAAGCTCTTGGCATCAGTAAAGTCTATACGGCGTACAATGCCATGGAAGCCAGAAAGATCATTGAGGCAAATGAAATCAGAATCATGATATGCGATATAGAAATGCCACAGGAAAGTGGCTTGGATCTGATCCGCTGGATCAGGGGCAGACAGAAGGAGATCGCCTGCATTATCCTGACAGCATATCCGGATTTCAATTATGCCAGAGATGCCATTGATCTGGATGTGGACACCTATCTGTTGAAACCGGTGGTATTTGAAGAACTGAAAAATATTGTGGGCAAGACCATACAGAAGATTCAGGAGCAGAATCGGGAAAACAGTTATCGAAAATATGGTGAAGATATCATTGCGGATAAAAACAAGGCGGCAAGAGTGCTGATGCAGTCACTGTTTTATGAAACGATTCCCATCACAGAAGAGAGTGTACACAGAGAAGTGGACAAGCTGGGACTGGAACTGGATATTCAGGACAGGGTATCGCTGATCATGTTCCGTGCCAAAGAGGAAAAGGAAGTGCAGAGCAAGGGAAAGATCATTCGTTTTGCTTTTGAAAATATCGGAGATGAACTCTTTAAGGATGCCTATACCTTCTGTGCGGAATATACGCCTGTTTTTATGATAAAGGAGCCGGTTTCTGCAGAAAGGATCAAAGACATCTGCATGGAGTATCGTCAGGTATGCAATAAATATGTAAAAGTAGATATGGGAGCCTATATTTGCAGGAAGATCACGCTGTTACAGATGTCAATGGCATTTGATGTGCTGCGGGAAACATCCGGCTATTTGTCTGCGGATACAGAGGCAATTCATTATGTGGAACTGGAACATGGGGAGATGAATGAGCGGGTCGAGGCAGAAACCGACCGGAAGAACAGTGTCCGTCCGGAAATCGAACAGGTGAAACATTATCTGGAGACACATTATTGGGAGGCAGTCACAAGAGAAGATATTGAACAATATATGCACTTGAACGGAGATTATCTGAATCGGATTTACAAATCAGCCATGGGATTTTCGTTGATGGAATATATTCAGTATCTTCGGATAGAGAAAGCGAAGAAACTATTGCGGGAGACATCGGATTCTATCAGCGAGATCTGCGGACAGACGGGGTATGATTCTCCACCTTATTTTGCAAAAATATTTAAAAAGCAGACAGGACAGACGCCCTCTGAATACAGAGAGGGCAAGCAGTGAAGAAGTCTTTTTTGTTATGGTGCAGGTCGGTTTTATTCTTGTGAAGCCGACCTGCTTTTTTTATAATGATATCATCATCAAGCGCTGATGAATGGAACGGTAACGAGATGGAAGCGGAGGTTATTATGAAGCATAAATTTATGAAAAAAATGATGGCTGCAGTTCTTGCAACAACAGTGATGCTCACCGGCTGCGGATCAACAGAGAGTGGTAATACAGATACAACTGCAAATAAGACAGAAACAGTGGCACAGAATGACAGCAATACAGAAGCAAAGGATCCGGTATTGTTTGATGGAAAAGATACTGAAATCGTTATGTATTTTCCGGGGGCAAATTCGAACCCCACGGATCTGCATGAAGTGGAGGACAGTCTGAATGCACTGTTGGCAGACCGGATGGACGGACATATCAAGATTCAGATTCTGGAGTGGGGCGCATATGCCGATCAGTACAACCTGATGTTGTCCAGTGGAGAGGAAGCAGGCCTGATCTTCGCTCCCAGCGGAAGATATCGTACCTATGCCAGCAAGGGCCAGTTGACGCCGATTACAGATCTCTATGAAAAATATGCACCTACAGCGGCAACGGAGATGAGCAAGTATATTGATGCCTGCTACTATGGCGAGGATCTCTATGGTCTGCCCACCTTCCGTAACATGGCACAGGGTACCGGATTTGTATGCAGAAAGGATCTTCTGGATGAGACCGGTATCAGCATTGATGATGTAAAGACCTGGGATGATGTGGAAAAAGTTCTGATTGCTGTACAGGAGAAGCATCCTGATATGGATCTGTTATGTAACAGCCTTGTAAAAATGGGTATTTTTGACGGCATTGTGAACAACTCCTTCGATGAGATTCAATCCGGTGTAGGTCAGGTATATGGAGGTGACAGCTCCAAGGTAGTTAATATTTATGCAACAGATAAGTTCAAGGAAATCTGCAATATGGCATATGACTGGAACCAGAAGGGCTATTTCATGAAGGATGCCACAACCAATGCAGATGCCAGAACCAGTCTGATTGCAGCAGGCAATACTTTTGGATATATTGTAGGAACGATGTATCCCGGATTCCTGACACAGGAGACTTCTTCCTGCGGATATGAGATGGTCGGCGCATATATTGGAGATGCCGTACTGTCTACCTATAATGCAGGTGCGCATCAGTGGCTGGTGCCTGCAGCATGCCCCAGTCCTGAAAAGGCACTTACCGTATTGGAAATGTTGTATTCCGATCCTGCGGCACAGAACCTGTTCTATTACGGAATCGAGGGTAAGGATTATGTAGTTAAGGATGCAGCTAACGGATTGATTGGCTACCCTGACGGGGTGGACTCTTCTACCGTAGGCTGGTCAAATCAGACCTGGATCACCGGTAATGGTTCTATCGCATATGTATGGGAGACCGAAGAACCTACTGTATGGGAAGAATTGAAGCAGTTCAATGATGATGCAGTATTGTCCCCTTTATATGGCTTCAGCTATGATTCCTCCAATGTGACCAACGAGATCACAGCAATCACCAATGTTGAGGACAAATACCTGACCATTTTGAAATGTGGTGCGGCAGATGTGGACAGCACTCTGGAACAGTTCCTTGCAGAACTGGAGACCGCCGGTATTCAGAATGTGATCGACGATGTACAGGCACAACTGGATAGCTGGAGTGCTGCCCAGAAGTAAAAGATTTATGTGATTTAACAATTAAATGCAGGCTGATGAAAATTCCCTGAAGTATTTCAATACTTCAGGGAATCGGTTTCTAAGGGTGAAAGTGATAATAAAAGAGGATCATTATGAATAGAGCAACTTTAGGCGTAAGATGCCATCGTATGAAAAAGTATATTCCGATTTATCTGATGCTCCTTCCCGGAGCGATTTATCTGCTGATCAATAACTATATTCCCATGGCTGGAATTGTTATGGCGTTCAAAAACCTGAACTTCTCCAAGGGTATCTGGGGAAGTGACTGGGTGGGACTCAAAAACTTTGAGTATTTATTCAAAACTCCCGAAGCTTTTAACATGACCAGAAATACCATCTTATATAATCTGGTATTTATTGTACTGACAATGCTATTATCCGTGTTCGTGGCAATTCTGCTCAGTGAAGTACGAAGAAAGATCAGCATGAAGATATATCAGACGGTCCTGCTGTTGCCCTATATGATCTCAATGGTCATCGTCAGCTATCTGGGCTATGCATTTATGGCGGAAGACGGGGGCCTGCTGAACCGGATGCTGACAGCCATGGGAAAAGATTCCATATCCTGGTACAATGCCCCGCAGTACTGGCCGGTGATCCTGACCGTGATCCAACTGTGGAAGAATGTGGGATACCAGTCCATTATTTTCCTTGCAGCAGTTATGGGAATCGATCAGGAGATGTATGAAGCAGCATCTATTGATGGCTGTTCCAAGACAAAACAGATTTTTAAGATTACGATTCCCATGATCGTACCGACTATTATTACCATGACATTATTGCAGATTGGACGTATTTTCTATTCTGATTTCGGACTGTTCTATCAGGTGCCGCTGAATTCCGGTGCACTGTATAATGTGACAACGACGATCGACACATATGTATTCCGTGGTCTGATGACTCTGGGAGATTTCTCAATGTCTTCGGCTGCCTGTGTATATCAATCATTGGTAGGCTTTGTACTGGTGCTCATAGCCAATGCGGTTACGAAAAAATACAGTGCGGAAAATGCACTTTTCTAAGGAGGCAGATTATGTATACCAAGAGCGAAAAAAGATTTCAGATTGTGATCAATATTATAATGACTGTGCTCACCGTGATCACAGCAATACCGTTTCTTTTGCTGCTGTCTGCATCCCTGACTGCCAACCAGAGCATTATCGTAGATGGATATTCTTTGATTCCCGGAGAATTCAGTCTGGAAGGATATCTCTATATATGGATGCAGAGAGCTCAGATATTCAGAGCTTACGGAGTAACGATTCTGGTAACCCTGATCGGTGTGCTGATCGGCCTGTCCATGACCATGCTGTACGGCTATGCACTGTCCAGACCGCAGTTTCCCGGTAAAAAGTTTTTCTCTTTCTATCTGTTTTTTACCATGCTGTTCAATGGTGGTCTGGTGCCTACCTATATTCTGTATACCAGAACACTGCATGTGAAAAATACGATCTGGGGACTGATTCTGCCGGGGCTTCTGATGGGAGCATTTAATGTCATTCTGGTGAGAAGCTTTATCCAGAGTACCGTTCCGGAGGCCCTGATAGAAGCGGCGGAGATCGATGGTGCCGGACAGTTTCAGACATTTTTCAAGATCGTACTTCCGATCTCCAAACCGATCGTGGCAACGGTAGGATTGTTTATCGGTGTCGGCTATTGGAATTCCTGGCAGAACGGACTGTATTATATTACCGACAACACATTATACAGTATCCAGCAGTTATTGTATGCGATGATGAAAAATATAGAATATCTTGCAAGTAATGCGGTGGGATCCATGTCGAACGTAGGATTGCCGACTTCGACACTGCGAATGTCTATCGCAATGGTTGGTTTGCTACCCATACTGATCATCTATCCTTTTATACAGAAATATTTTGTAAAAGGAATTGCAATCGGAGCAGTAAAAGGTTGATAATTGATAACTTTCAAAGGAGAACAGACAATGGCAGATTATAATATCATACGGAAATTCCCATTTTCCTTATCGGAAGAACAGGTACAGTGGGTAAAAGATACTATAGAAGGCATGTCACTGGATGAAAAAATCGGACAGCTTTTTGTGGCAAGAAACAGTGGCGATGATGAAGCATACACGATAGCACTGAATGAAAAATATCACGTAGGCGGCTGGATGGGACGGCAGATGCCGATGAAAAATGCAGTTGCCATGACAAATCTGGCACAGAAGACGGCGAAAATTCCTCTGCTGATCGCAGCCAATTTTGAGGCAGGCGGGGACGGCCTGATTGCAGAAGGAACCAATGTGGGACCGAACTTGCAGATCGGAGCCACACAGGATCCGGCCTATGCAGGTAAGCAGGCGTATGTCTGCGCCAGAGAGGGTAAGGCAGTAGGCGCCAACTATGCGTTTGCTCCTGTAGTAGATATCAATTACAATTTCCGGAATCCTATTATGGGAACTCGGTTGTACAGTGAAGACTGCAATTTTGTTGCGGAAGCAGGGCTTTCCTATGTACAGGAGGCACAGAAGCAGGGAATGGCGGTATCTATCAAACACTTCCCGGGAGACGGTGTGGATGAAAGAGACCAGCACCTTGTTACAACGATCAATTCGTTATCCTGTGAGGATTGGGACAAGTCCTACGGAATGGTATACAAGAAGTTGATCGATGCCGGAGCACTTACGGTAATGTGCGGACACATTATGCAGCCTGCTTACTCTAAAAAGCTGAACCCGGACCTGAAGCCGGAAGAGATCATGCCTGCAACGCTGGCCCCGGAACTGCTGCAGGGACTGCTCCGTGGAAAATTACGATTCAATGGACTGATCATCACGGATGCAACAACGATGAACGGCATGACGATCCCCATGAGCCGGAAAAAGGCAGTGCCCTATACTATTGCTGCCGGTTGTGATATATTCCTGTTTACCAAAAATATGGATGAAGATTTTGAATACATGAAGCAGGGATATCAGGAAGGAATTCTGACAGAGGAACGTCTGGAGGAAGCACTGATCCGTATTCTGGGACTGAAAGCAGCTCTTAAGCTCCCGGAGGCAAAAGCAGATGGAAGCATTTATCGGGATCTGGAAGAAGCACGCAGGATAGTAGGATGTGAAGAACATAAAGAAATTGAGAAAGTGTGCTCCGATAAGGCAGTGACGCTTGTGAAAAATCTGGAGAATCTTATCCCCATTGATCCCGCGAAAAAGCGCCGGGTATTGCTGCATGGCCTGACAACAGAAAAGGGCTATTTCGGGGATGGCGGCATGGATCTGGAGGGACAGTTCAAACAGGAGCTGGAAAAAGAAGGATTTGCAGTGACCATTTACGAACCGGGAAAAGGTATGGAAGGTATGGTGACACCCTGCAGGGAGACCATCGACAATTACGATCTCATTATCTATGTGGCAGATCTGCAGACGAAGAGTAACCAGACAACTGTGAGAATCGAGTGGAAGGCACCTATGGGCGGTGATGCTCCGTCCTTTATTCACGATGTACCGACACTGTTTATCTCCTTTGCAAACCCCTATCATTTGCAGGATGTTCCCAGAGTGAAGACCTTTATCAATGCGTATAAATGGAAAGAAGCCAACATCAGAGCAGTTATTGATAAGCTGTTGGGACGCAGTGATTTCCAGGGGGTAAGTCCCGTAGATGCGTTCTGCGGCATGTGGGATACCAGATTATAGAACTGAGGAGGCGTAATACAGGAATGAAAGCAATTATATTTGACTTGGATGGCGTGATCTGTTCTACTGACGAATATCATTATCTGGCGTGGAAGGAACTGGCGGATGGCATAGAGGTTCCTTTTGACCGCAGTACAAATGGCAGACTGCGCGGCGTGTCCAGAATGGAGTCTCTGAATATTATTCTGGAAAACTATAAAGGAAAAACGCTTTCGGATCAGGAAAAGAAAGCACTGGCAGAAAAAAAGAATGCAATTTACAGAGAATATCTGAAAAAAATGTCTTCTGAGGATCTGACAAATGAAGTGAAAGACACGCTGGATGAACTGAGAAAGAGAAATTATAAACTGGCAATCGGTTCTTCCAGCAAAAATACGCCGTTTATTCTGCAGCAGATCGGTCTGGGAGATTATTTTGATGCGGTGGCCGACGGTAACTGCATCACACATTCCAAGCCAGATCCGGAGGTATTTTTGAAGGCAGCCGAAATGTTGGGGATTGCAGCCGAAGAATGTGTTGTGGTAGAGGATGCGGTATCCGGTGCACAGGCAGGCAAGGCAGCAGGAATGAAGGTGTTCTGCGTTGGAGATGCCGCAGACAGGAAAGCAGGAGACTGCAATCTGGAGCATTTTTCGGAAATGCTGAAATATCTACCGGGGGCAGACAGATGAAGAAAATATTCCGATGGGGAATTTACCTGTCAGGAATGGTGATACTGGCACTTGGAATCACATTAAATACTAAGACGGGACTGGGCGTGTCACCAATCATAACGGTGGCATACAGTGTGTCAACGATCCTCGGGGGCAGTCTGGGAAACATTGTTTTCGTGTGGTACTGTATTCTGGTACTCATACAGATGATATTGCACAGCATAAAAAAACAGGGAAAGGAACGTTTGCATGCAATTATACTGGATCTGTGCCAGATTCCGTTAAGTGTTGTTTTTACCCGGTTTATGAACGTGTTCACGAAGCGGATCCCCCAGCTTGAGACGGACTGCATCGGAACCTTCGCCGGAAGCATGGCGGGAAGGATTTTATTTCTTCTGCTGGCGATTTCACTGACAGGAATAGGAGCGGCCATGACGCTGGACATGCGGATCATACCGAATCCGGGAGACGGTATCGTGCAGGCGGTTTCCGACTTTAGCGGCAGAAGGGTAGGATTTGTTAAAAATTGCATTGACGTGGTGTGCGTGACGATTACGTGCTTGATAGGATATCTGGGAGCGGGCCGCGTAACTGGAATCGGCATAGGAACACTTTTAGCTGTGCTGGGGACAGGACGTGTTATTGCGCTGTTTCAATTTCTGTTTCAGAGAAAACTGGAAATATGGTGCGATATTACAAAAAATGAAAAAAATATAAAAAACGGGTTGACACTCTAAAACCACGGTGCTATACTCTCACCATAGCAAAGGCGCTACAGAATAAAACTGTAGTGCCTTTTTTGTTTGGCAGTATCACAACGCGCGTGGCCGGACAAAAATAGCGTAAGGGTATGTGGAAAACAGGTAACTGCTATACCCAGAGGATGCGATGCAATGGGGCTTCGAAGGATAAGACCATGGTATCGCATATTTTTTTACACCGGTGAAATATTGTGGAAGATATTTCACTAAGAGTGAGGAGGAAAATGTTATGACAGAAGAAATCTTAAGCGCAGTAGACGGTCAATTATTTGCAGTCTGGTTTCTGATCGGTGCGGCCCTGGTGTTCTGGATGCAGGCCGGATTCGCAATGGTGGAGACAGGATTTACCAGAGCCAAGAATGCCGGCAATATCCTGATGAAGAATCTGATGGATTTCTGTATCGGTACCGTAGTATTCATTCTGATCGGCTTTGGCTTGTTACTTGGTGAAGATATGGCAGGTCTGATCGGTAAGCCCGGTCTGGACATCTTCACAGCATATGGAGATTTTGATTACTCCAATTTCGTATTTAACCTGGTGTTCTGTGCTACCACCGCTACCATCGTATCCGGTGCCATGGCAGAGAGAACCAAATTCTTATCCTATTGTATTTACTCCGGAGTCATCTCCGCACTGATCTATCCCATCGAAGCTCACTGGATCTGGGGTGGCGGCTGGCTGGCACAGCTTGGCTTCCATGATTTTGCCGGTTCCTGTGCGATCCATATGGTAGGTGGTATTTCCGCACTGATCGGTGCAAAACTGTTAGGACCCCGTATTGGTAAGTTTGATAAGGACAAGAGTGGTAAGATCGTAAAAGTAAATGCATTTCCCGGACATAACCTTCCCATTGGATGTCTCGGCGTATTTATTCTGTGGCTTGGCTGGTATGGATTCAACGGTGCAGCTTGTACTTCCGTAGAGCAGTTAGGCTCTGTATTCCTTACCACTACCGTAGCTCCCGCCGTCGCAACTGTAGTATGTATGGTATTTACCTGGATCAAATATGGCAAGCCCGATGTATCCATGTGTCTGAATGCATCCCTGGCAGGTCTGGTAGCAATTACCGCCCCCTGTGATGTAACGGATTGCTTCGGTGCCATCGTGATCGGCGCGGTAGCAGGACTTCTGGTAGTATTTGGTGTATGGCTTCTGGATTACAAGCTTCATATTGATGATCCCGTAGGTGCAGTTGCGGTACATTGCATGAACGGTATCTGGGGTACTATTGCAACCGGTTTGTTCGCAACTACTTCCGCACCCGGCAATGACAGCGTCGTAGGTCTGTTCTATGGCGGCGGATTCAAGCAGCTTGGTTTACAGTTATTAGGTTTTGCAAGTGTGGCAGCATGGACAGCAGTGACTATTACCATTGCATTCCTGATTATTAAGGCTACCGTAGGCTTACGTGTAAGCGAGGAAGAAGAGATCGTTGGTCTGGACTCCTGTGAACATGGTCTTCCTTCCGCATATGCAGGCTTCAGCATTATGGATATTTCCAACACCATGACCATGGAGGTAAATGAGAACACCAGCCTTGGCGTAAGTGATTATGATTCCGCTTCTGCAACCATGAAGGAAGCAGCTGTGAAGGTAGAGACCGTTCCAGCAGCAATTCCTGCAACCGGTATCTACAAGGTAGTAGTGATTGCAAAGCTTGCAAGATTTGAAGTTCTGAAGAAAGCCCTGAATGATCTGGGTGTAACCGGTATGACCATGACACAGGTTATGGGCTGCGGCGTCCAGAAGGGTGCCGGCGAGATGTACCGTGGAGTAGAAATGGATGCGACCCTGCTTCCTAAGGTGAAGGTAGAAGTCGTAGTCAGCAAGATCCCGGTAGCAACCGTGATCGAGGCTGCCAAGAAAGCTTTGTACACTGGACATATTGGCGATGGCAAGATCTTTGTATACAACGTTGACAAGGTTGTAAAGGTTCGTACCGGCGAAGAAGACTTCGCGGCTCTGCAGGATGTAGAGTAATAATACGCTTTTATCTAATCCCTCAATTTGGTATATACATAGGGCTGTGCCCGGATGCTGCGACTCATCCGGGTGCAGACAAGGGCCCCGGGTGCTTCCACCACCCGGGGTTTTTCCTGCCTGGAACTGTGGATAAGATTGCCCTCTTGAAAAGGAACGGTGGAAATGATACTATCATCGTAGCAGTACAGAATTTCAGAGGGATAACTTTTATATGGAAGAAAATACAAAAAAGATACAGGAACAGACGGAAAATATTATAGAGAAAGAGAACAAGATCGTAACGGGAGTCATCTGGCAACAGCTGCTCCTGTTCTTTTTCCCGATTTTGTTCGGAACCTTTTTCCAGCAGTTATATAATGCGGCGGATGCGGTGATCGTAGGCCGCTTTGTGGGAAAAGAAGCCTTGTCGGCTGTGGGCGGTGGAACCGGTACACTGATCCAGCTGTTAGTCGGATTCTTCGTGGGACTGTCCAGCGGTGCCACGGTCATTATCTCCCAGTATTACGGAGCAAAGCGGGCTGAGATGGTAGGCTATGCCGTACACACCTCCATCGCCTTCAGTCTGGTGGCGGGAGTCGGCATGATGATCGTGGGTGTCACGGCGGCACCGGCAGCCCTGCGGGCCATGGCGACTCCGGAGGATGTGCTGGGCCCGGCGACGACCTATATCCGGATCTATTTTCTGGGAGTCATCGGGAATCTGATCTACAATATGGGCGCGGGTATTCTGCGGGCGGTAGGCGATTCCAGGAGACCCTTGTATTTCCTGATTGCAAGCTGCCTGACCAATATTGTGCTGGACATTGCGTTTGTCATCGGACTGCGCATGGGGGTGGCAGGTGCCGCACTGGCAACGATCCTGTCACAGGCCCTCAGCGCCGTGCTGGTATTGTGGGTGCTGATGCGTACCCGGGACATGCACCGTCTGGAACTGAAAAAGATCCGTTTTGACAGCCGGATGTTCCGGCGGATCATCCGGATCGGACTTCCGGCCGGACTGCAGTCGGTAATGTATACCTCCTCCAATATTCTGATCCAGTCCAGTGTTAATGCACTGGGAACGGATACGGTGGCGGCATGGACGGCCTACAGCAAGATCGACAGCCTCTTCTGGATGATCGTCAACGCTTTTGGTATTTCTGTTACCACGTTCGTGGGACAGAATTACGGCGCCGGGAAAATGGATCGTGTACACAAGGGAGTCCGCACCTGTATGGGAATTACCGCGGTGTCCACGGTGTTATTGTCCGTGATCCTCTATAATTATGCGGCCATTTGCTATAATCTGTTTACCACGGATGCACAGGTGGTAGTGATCGGAGAGAGGATCCTGCATTTTCTGGTACCGACCTATTTTACCTACATTGCCATTGAGATCTTATCCGGTACGCTGCGAGGCATCGGTGACAGCTGGATCCCCATGATTATCTGCTGTCTGGGTGTCTGTGTGTTGCGTGTGGTGTGGATCCTGACAGCCGTACCCATGAAAAATGATATTATCACGATCGTATTCAGCTACCCGCTGACCTGGACGGTGACCAGTATCGCATTTATTGTGTATTACCTGTTTTTCAGCCGTCTGAGGGTCGTGGGACGTAAAAATAATTTGTAAGATATTGCACCTTATTCTATAAAATCAGCATTGAAACGGGATGACAATAAACTTATAATAATGTCTACAACAGGTATTTCAAAATAAGATGAAGGTATAAATCCTATCCTCGTCAGAGGATCCGGATTTTCTTTCGGAAAACAAGGAGGATTCTATGTATCAGGCAGATGAAAAAAGATATGAAGAAATGAAGTACAACCGCTGTGGGGCCAGCGGACTGCTGCTTCCGGCGGTATCTCTGGGACTGTGGCATAATTTCGGTTCCAATGGCAATTTCGACAACATGCTGGATATGTGTCATACCGCTTTTGACCATGGTATCACCCACTTTGATCTGGCGAACAACTACGGACCGGTATATGGCGCGGCAGAGGAGAATTTCGGCCGTATCTTGAAAAAGGATCTGGGAGTGTACCGTGATGAACTGGTCATTTCCACGAAGGCCGGTTATGATATGTGGCCAGGCCCTTACGGCAACTGGGGCAGTAAAAAGTATCTGGTAGCCAGTCTGGATCAGAGCTTGAAGCGTATGGGACTGGATTACGTGGATATTTATTATCATCACAGACCGGATCCCAATACGCCGCTGGAGGAGACGGTGCGGGCGCTGGACGGTATCGTCAGATCCGGTAAGGCATTGTATGTGGGAATCTCCAATTACAATAAGGAGCAGACCATTGCGGCGGCAGAATTGTTCAAAGAACTGGGAACTCCTTTCATTATCAACCAGAGAAAATATTCCATGTTCGTGAGAGATATTGAAAAAGATGGACTGAAGGATTATGCGGCGGCTCACGGCATCGGCATTATTACTTTCAGCCCTCTGGCGCAGGGACTTCTGACGGATCGTTATCTCCATGGAATTCCCGAGGACAGCCGTATCCGTACCGATGGCCGGTTTCTGAAGGAGACTGCCATTGTAGAGGAGACCCTGAAAAAGATCCGCGCCCTGAATGAACTGGCAGCCCAGAGAGGCCAGACATTGGCCCAGATGGCACTGTCCTGGATCTTAAGAGACGGAGATATCACCAGCGTCCTGATCGGAGCATCCAGACCTTCTCAGATTCTGGACAATATCGGCATTGTACATGCAACCGCATTCAGCGAGGAAGAGAGACGCAAGATCGAGGAGATCTTAGCCTGACAAAAGCAGCTTGGAGAGACAACGATGGAATTGGCATTGATCACCGCAAAACAGGTAATTGTATTATTTTTTCTGATATTGACAGGCATTGTCGTAGTGAAGACAGGGATTCTGCAGTTGGAGAATAAGAAGATATTGTCCAATCTGCTGGTCCAGCTGGTAGTACCCGCAATGATTCTGAATTCCTACATGATGGAATTTGATCCGGAGATCGTGGGGAATCTGGGAAAAGCGCTGGGCTACAGTACCCTGTTTTTGCTGGTTGGCATTGTTATTACGTTTCTGATCACGGCATTGCTCCCGGGAACCGGCGGGAATCTGCCGATCCTGCGGTTCGGAACCATGTTTTCCAATGCAGCCTATATGGGATTTCCTCTGATCCAGGCCATTTTCGGAGAAGAGGGACTGATGTATGCCAGCGTGTATGTCACCATGTTTAATATTTTGTTATGGACTATAGGCTATGCCGTGGTAAGTGGTCAGCCAGATATCAAAAAGGTGGCAAAATCAGTGCTGACGAATCCGGTGCTGTATGCGGTGGTATTGGGGCTGGTGATCTATCTGTGCCGGATTCCCGTGCCTTCCGTTATTCAGCTGCCGTTATCGTATATCGGCAACATGAATACCCCCATGTCCATGCTGCTCACCGGTATGCTCATCGCAGGGGTAACGGACTGGAGAAAGCTGTTCAACCGGCAGAATGGGCTGGCACTTCTCCTGCGAATGGTGGTGACCCCGGCCTGCTGTCTGGGTCTCTGCTACCTGTTTTCACTGCACGGAATCGTAGTGGCGGTGGCTCTTTTGCTGGAGGCCTGCCCCTGCGCGGCAATTACTTCCGTATTTGCCGTGCAGTTCGGACACGATGAGGATCTGGCAGCGGGAATGGTAGTCTGCTCTACGGTGATAAGCATTGTAACATTGCCTGTGATGGCTTTCCTTCTGCCGGTAGTATAGCAAGAATTGCAATCATCATTGCGCTCCTGCTGTTGGTCATAGCGGGCGGCTGTATCTGGTATGTCAACGACTATTACCATGTGACAGACCTGGGTGGTGCCATGGCGGCATCTTTTGCGGCGACACACAGCGACGAATTGGAAGGATTGATTTTTCTGGGAGCGTATTCCACGAAAGATCTGTCGGGGACAGACTTGCGGGTGCTGTCCCTGTATGGCAGTGAAGATCAGGTGCTGAACCGGGAGAAACTGGCACAAAGCCATGCACTCATGCCGGCGAATTTCACGGAATATGTGACCTGGGGCGGTAACCATGCCCAGTACGGAGATTATGGAGCGCAGAAGGGCGATGGCACAGCGACGATAACGGCGGAAGAACAGAGGAATATTGTGACGGGGAAAATACTGACATTTGTGTCGGAACAATAAAATATAACAAAATAAGAGCCGTATCCGGAACTTTCGGGATGCGGCTCTTTTGCGGTGTAATATTTTTAATTATCTTCCATAGAAGATCTGTGCGATCGGGGAATCCGGAGACAGGATCACGGTCTTGTTATCACCGGTCATGGAAGCTTTCAGGGCATCCAGGCTTCTGACGAAGGAGTAGAAATCCTGCTTGGATTCATCGGCATAGGCCTCTGACAGGATACGCATGTATTCCGCTTCGCCTTCTGCAATGAGGATTTCAGCATTTTTATTGGCTTCCGACAGGAGGACATTGACTTCTTTGTCGGTGGTATTGCGAATCTTCTGTGCCTCGGAACTTCCCTCTGCGGTATAGGTGGCGGAGATGTTTTCACGCTCGGAGATCATACGCTCATACACAGCAGCTTTGTTGTCACTGGGCAGATCCAATTGTTTGGTTTCAAAAGAGAGCAATTCAATACCGTATTGTTCTGTGGTATTTCCGATGTTGTTCATAATGGCTTCCGCCAGCTCACCGTCACGTCCGGAGATGACGTCGTTTTGGGTAGTACTGCTTATGATATTTTTCGTAGAGTTATATACAATGGTGTCCAGACGGCTCTCCGCGTTGGAGATGGAGGAGTTCAGGGTCTGAGCAAATTTCAGAGGATCATTGATCCGCCATAAAATGTAGCTGTCACAGATCATGGTCTTCTTGTCGCTGGTGATAACGTCGGAGGAGGACAGATCATAGAGCAGGATCTCCTTGGGGAGCTTATCGACGCTCTGTACAAAAGGAACCTTAAAGGTAACACCTGCGGTACTCACTACATGGTCTACTTTACCGAACTGCCGGATCAGACTGTATTCGTTTTCATTGGTAACGACAACGCTGGAGGATCCGATGATCAACAGCGCCAGTACTAATAAAATCAGAGATATTTTTTTCACTTTTTTCATATTAATAAAACTGCCTTTCTGTAGACAATGGTTATTGTGCGGTTTCAGAGGGATTGCTTTCCGTGGAAGAACCGGCCGTCGTACCTGTGAAAGATTCCAAAGGATAGAAAGTCTGTGTGTTGCCGTTAGGACTTTCGATGACTACCTTAAGGTCAGGCAGTACTTCTTCCATGGTCTCGTAGAACATGCGCTGTTTGGTGACAGTCGGGTTCTTGATATATTCCTCGTACATCGCGTTAAAACGCGCTACCTGTGCAGTAGCTTCATTGATACGTTCGGTCTTTTGAGCCTCGGCGTCTTTAATGATACCGTCGGCCTGCGCCTGCGCCAGAGGAAGCTGTTCATTGCGGTATTTGTTGGCGTTGTTCAGGGCAGTTTCTTTTCCCTGCTTGGCGGTTTCTACTGCCTTGAAAGCTTCCATGACTTCGGAGGTAGGCGGCTCGGAATCCTGGATCGTGATATTTACCAGCTGGATACCGATATCCTGTTCTGCCAGGCGCTCCAGAATCATTTCTTTGATAGCAGCCTGAATCTCGTTTTTTCCGGTAGTCAGGACATCGTCCACCGGATAACTGCCGATCACGGTACGGATGCAGCTCTGGCTGATGTTACGCAGGATCAGCACGGGATCCTTGGAGGCATAGACTGCTTTTACCGGATCGCTGAAACGATACTCTACGAAGAAATCGACGTTGACAAAATTATAGTCGGAAGTAATCATGAGAGAATCGTCGGTTTCCGAAGAATTGGAATCTACATCATATCCCAGGGAAAATCCCTGAATGGTGGTATTGACTTTGCGGACCTGCTGGATGAACGGAATCTTGAAATGAAGTCCCGGATCCGTTACTGCTTTCGCCTGTCCTAAGGTGATCAGAACCGCCTGCTCCTGTTCGCGGATCTGGTAAGTGGAATTGAAAATAAAAATAGCAATTACCAGAATCACAAGAATGGTGCCGGGGACTTTCCACCAGCTTTTTTTCGCTTTTGCAGCTTCCGCGTTGTCGGAACCTAAATCTTCAAAACCGTTCTGACGATTGCGGAAGGAGTTGAATTTTTTCATAAAGATACTCCCTTCTCATTGGAATTTATGTGGTTGTTATATACTTTACTATATTAAAGGATGAATCGGAGGAATGCAATGGAAAGATCAGCACGATAAAGAGGGCTAATAGCCACTTGTTATTAGTTGCAAAATGGTTCTGAACGTAATATGATGAAAATATCTGGGATGAAACCTCAGGAGATCACAAAATTATAACAGAAAAGGATGAAGGATATGAAGGTATATACTTGTTTCCCCGGCGGAAAAGCCAAAGCACTGACCATGAGTTATGATGACGGTAAAGTACAGGACAGACGTTTGATTGATATTTTTAATAAATATGGGATCAAGGCGACTTTTAATCTGAATTACGGCCAGGTGGGAGAGCGGCCCCGCATGACTTTCGAGGAAATGGAGGGACTGTATGACGGCCATGAGATCGCGACCCATACCATGACCCATCCTACCATTGAGAGATGTCCGTTAGTGGAAGTTGCGGAGGAACTGCTGGAGGACCGGAAGGGTCTGGAGAAATGGACCGGCCGGATCATCAGAGGACATGCATATCCCAACGGCTCCTACAGTGAGGAGATCAAGCAGCTGTATCGCCAGCTGGGTGTGGCGTATGCCAGAGTCGTAGAGACGGTTCCGGATTTTGCCCTGCCCAAGGATCCTCTGGAGTGGCATGCTACCTGCCATCACAACGATCCGAAGCTGATGGAGTATGCGGAATTTTTTGCCAATTTCCAGAAGAAACAGTACCTGAAGCTCATGTATGTCTGGGGACACAGCTATGAGTTCGACAATAATGACAACTGGGATGTGATCGAGAACTTCTGTAAATACATGGGCGGCCGGGACGATATCTGGTATGCCACCAACATCGAAATCATTGACTACATGGATGCAGCGAAGCGCCTGCAGTTCTCCGCAGACTACGAAAAGGTATACAACCCCAACGCCTGCAGCGTGTGGCTGCAGTTAAACAGCGACAAGTGCGTGGAGATCAAAGGAGGGGCCTTTGTAGATCTGAACACATTGCTGTAATTAAGAGGAATAAGAGACCGGACAGTGAGAAATCGCTGTCCGGTCTTTTTCGACGACATTTCCCGGAGAGTGTTGCCACGTTTCAGTCGAGTTTTTCCGGAGGATATGGTAAAATAATAGAAAAGATCTGCGGCAAAAAACGAAAAGGCAGGTGTGGTTATGAAAGATTATGATGTGATCGTGATCGGGGCCGGAGTCAGCGGCTGTGCCATTGCCAGAGAACTGGCGAAGGGCAAGCGCAGGATCGCTGTACTGGAGGCGAAAAGTGATGTCTGTGAAGGAACCTCCAAGGCCAACAGCGGTATCGTACATGCGGGGTATGATGCGGTGCCGGGGACACTTAAGGCGAAGCTGAATGTCCGGGGCAACGAAATGATGGAGGAACTGTCGAAGAAGCTGGACTTCCCGTTCCGCAGGAACGGCTCGCTGGTGTTATGCTTCGAAGAGGATGCCATGTCCGGTCTGGAAGAACTGTACAAACGCGGCATCGAGAACGGCGTAAAAGAATTGAAACTTTTGTCTCCGGAAGAGGTCTGGGCCATGGAACCGAAGGTATCCCGTGATATTGTGGGAGCCCTGTATGCGCCTACCGGTGGTATTGTCTGCCCCTTCGGACTGAATATCGCGCTGGCAGAGAATGCAGCGGAAAATGGTGTGGAATTCTACCGTGACCACAGGGTGACCTCCATTGTGGAGCAGAGACCGGTATGGAGTGAGAACCCGCCCGAGCGGGAAGGCCGGATGTACCAGGTGCTGGCGGACGGCGAGATGTTCCTTGCTCCCATCGTTATCAATGCGGCAGGTGTCTATGCGGATGAGATCCACAACATGGTCTGCGAGGACAGGATCCGCATTGTCCCCAGAAGAGGCGAATACCGTCTTATGGACAAAAACTGCGGCGACCTGGTGAACGCTACCATTTTCCAGCTTCCCTCCAAGATGGGAAAAGGTATCCTCGTGACCCCTACGGCGCATGGAAATCTGCTGGTAGGTCCCACTGCGGATGATATTCCCGACAAAGAGGACGTGGACACTACGGCAGAAGGACTGGCGAAGGTACTGAACATGGGAAGCAACAGTGTGGACGCACTGGACGGCAGACAGACCATCACCTCTTTTGCCGGACTGCGGGCTCATCTGGTACATGAGGATCTTGCGGAGAAATCGGATTTCCTCATCGGAGAGGCAGTAGGACATCCCGGCTTTATCGATGTGGCCGGGATTGAATCCCCGGGGCTGACCAGCGCACCGGCCATTGGCGAATATGTGGCACAGATCGTGGAGAATATTTATCCTGCCGAACGCAAGGCAGACTTTATCGATACCCGGAAAGGCATTCCCAGCATGGCACTTGCCACGGAAGAGGAAAGAGAAGCCCTGATCCGGAAGAATCCTGCCTTTGCCAATGTGATCTGTCGTTGTGAACTGGTGACGGAGGGAGAGATTCTGGAAGCCATCCACCGCCCGGTAGGAGCGACGACACTGGATGGTGTCAAACGCCGTACCAGAGCCGGCATGGGCAGATGTCAGGCGGGCTTCTGTTCTCCGAAGACGCTGGAGATCCTGTCCAGAGAACTGCATCTGGATCCGGCACAGATCACCAAGGAGGGCGCCGGTTCCAAGATCCTGGTGGGTAAAAATAAGGAGACTGCCCCCGGAGAGGGCGGAACCTGGAAAACACAGGCGCCTGTGGGAAAGGAGGCACTCCATGAGTAAACGTACAGAAGATATTGTGATCATCGGAGGAGGTCCCGCGGGACTGGCAGCAGCGCTGTCCGCGAGAAAGGCAGGCTGCGAAAAAGTGCTGATCCTGGAGCGCGACAGGGAACTGGGAGGCATTCTGAACCAGTGTATCCACAACGGTTTCGGACTTCACACCTTCAAGGAAGAACTGACCGGGCCGGAATATGCGGAACGTTATATTGATATGGCGGCAGAAGCGCAGATTCCTTATCTGCTGAACACTATGGTAACCAATATTGCGTTGCTTACGGACGGCCGGAAAAAAGTCACCGCCATGAACAAAGAGGACGGACTGCTGGAGATTGAGACGGAGACAGTGATCCTGGCTATGGGGTGCAGAGAGCGTTCCCGCGGAGCGCTGAATATCCCCGGCAGCAGACCGGCAGGCATCTACAGCGCCGGAACCGCGCAGTATTATGTGAATATCAGAGGACGCATGCCCGGCAAAAATGTGGTGATCCTGGGTTCCGGAGACATCGGGCTCATCATGGCGAGACGTATGGTGCTGGAAGGGGCGAAAGTACAGTGTGTGGCGGAACTTCGCCCCCAGAGTGGTGGACTGAAACGTAACATCGTACAGTGTCTGGATGATTTCAACATCCCGTTATATCTGAATACCACGGTAGCGAAGATCCACGGCAAAGACCGCGTGGAAGGTGTGACCCTGACGAAAGTGGACGACAACGGGAAACACATCCCCGGCTCCGAGTGGGAGGTTCCCTGCGATACGTTGCTGTTGTCCTGCGGACTGATCCCGGAGAACGAACTGACCAGAGGACTGGGAGCCGATATGGACGGCAAGACTGGGGGGCCTGTGGTGGGTGAGAATCTGGAGTGCAGCATTCCCGGTGTCTTCGCCTGCGGCAATGTGCTCCATGTACACGAACTGGTAGACCATGTATCCGCAGAAGCGGAGAAGGCGGGAAACTACGCGGTGGAATATATCCGGCAGAAAAGAGGGTGAGACGATGGCAGAGAAGAACACAACACAAAGAGAACTGACCTGTATCTGCTGCCCGATGGGCTGTGCCCTGACCGTGACCATAGCAGGTGACAACAGTGTCACAGTGACCGGTAACCGCTGTCCCAGAGGGGCAGCTTACGGAGAAAAGGAAGTGACCCGTCCCACCCGGATCGTCACCTCCACTGTACGTGTGGCGGGGTATCCGGACACGGTGGTATCCGTGAAGACCGCATCGGATATTCCAAAGGCCAAGATCGACGACTGCATGAAAGCACTGGCAGATGTCACTGTGACAGCCCCCGTCCATGTTGGGGATGTCATTGTGGAAAACGTAGCTGACACGGGTGTCGATATTGTGGCTACCCGGTCATTTCGCGGGTAGAACACAGGAAATAAGAGGATAAGCAGCCACAAAATGGCAAGGAATAACGGGAGGTTACATCATACAATGGGCAATACACGGAAAAAGACATACATCATGGCGCTGGACCAGGGAACCACCAGTTCCCGCTGCATCCTGTTCGACAAACAGGGTAACATCTGCTCCATGGCACAGAAAGAATTCACACAGATCTATCCCCAGCCCGGCTGGGTAGAACATAACCCTATGGAAATCTGGTCTTCCCAGCTGGGAGTGGCCATTGAGAGCATGGCTGTCTTAGGCATTACCGATGACCAGATCGAAGCCATCGGCATTACCAATCAGCGGGAAACCACCATTATCTGGGATAAAAATACCGGAGAACCCGTATACAATGCCATCGTATGGCAGTGCCGCCGGACCTCCGATATGATCGAAGAACTGAAAAAGGACGGTTTTGACCGGATCATCCGGGAGAAGACCGGACTGATCCCCGATGCCTATTTCAGTGCATCGAAGATCGCCTGGATCCTGAACAATGTTCCCGGAGCCAGAGAACGGGCGGAGCGGGGAGAACTGCTCTTCGGTACGGTGGATACCTGGCTGATCTGGAACCTGACCAAGGGTGCCGTGCATGTGACGGATTATACCAATGCGTCCCGTACCATGCTTTTCGATATTCATAATCTCTGCTGGGATCAAGAGATCCTGAAGCGTTTTAACATTCCGGAGAGTCTGCTTCCCAGAGTGTGCTGTTCCAGTGAGATCTATGGCAGGACTGATGCCTCCGTGCTGGGTGGAGAGATTCCCATTGCCGGTGCGGCAGGCGACCAGCAGGCGGCGCTGTTCGGACAGTGCTGTTTTGAACAGGGAGAAGTAAAAAATACTTACGGAACCGGCTGCTTCTTATTAATGAATACCGGACACGAAGCCATTACTTCCCGTTCCGGGCTGCTGACCACCATTGCGGCCAGCACTTCGAAAAATGTGGAATATGCCCTGGAGGGCAGCGTGTTCGTGGCCGGTGCCGGAATCCAGTGGCTTCGCGACAGCATGCGGATGTTAAAGACTTCTGCCCAGTCCCAGGAATATGCGGAACATGTACCGGATACCGCCGGTGTCTACATCGTTCCGGCCTTTGCGGGAATGGGCGCACCTTATTGGAATCAGTATGCCAGAGGAACCATCGTGGGCATTACCAGAGGCTGTACCAAGGAGCATTTCATCCGCGCTACTCTGGAATCCATCGCCTATCAGACGGCGGATGTGCTGGAAGCCATGGAGAAGGACAGTGGCATTGACTTAAAGAGCCTGAAAGTCGACGGCGGTGCCAGCGCCAATGATTTCCTCATGCAGTTCCAGGCGGATATTGTAAATACGCAGGTGCGCCGTCCGGCCTGCATCGAGACTACCGCGCTGGGAGCGGCATATTTGGCGGGACTTGCCGTGGGCTATTGGAAAAACCGTGACGAGATCCGGGAAAACTGGCAGATCGGAGCATCCTTTGCCCCGGAAATGGAGGAAGAATCCCGGAAGAAACTGTTAAAAGGCTGGCACCGCGCCGTGAAATGTGCGCTGGCCTGGGCAGAGGATGAAATCTAAACAAAACCGTAACTATTCAGCACCCCATTCGCAAAATCGCTGCGATGCAGCTTTCCTTTTGCTCATGTGGTTACTTCGCCATATAAATTTAGCCATAATTGCTCATGCAAGCATGGCATTATGTCTAAATTTGCATGGCTCTGAATAGTTACACAAAACCTTAATTTTTGCAGGCAGCATGTATTTTTGACGGAGCAATCTTGTAAAGTGCCAAAGTACTGTGGTATGATAACTAATTAGAATACAATAACTGCCCGGAAGGAGTCTCTGTAAGAAAATTCCGCAGCCGACAGCTTAGTAATTCCGGAAAGGAAACGGCATGGATTTAAAGGGCTTACCACAGACCGTACAAAATTTCATAAATGAAACGATCCAGGCCAGAGAGCGCGGAAAATGTCTGGATGATGCAACCTGCCAGAAGGTAATGGAGTATGCGGCAGACACCGGCTCCCAGAAACTGGCGGGGCTGGGACTGTATTATCTGGCAGAGCATTACTGGCAGAACGATCAGTACGAAAGCACCATGCAGAGCCTCTCAGAGAGCATCGGCTACTTGAAGAACTCCCGGATGTATGAACTGCTGGCCAGAACCTACAATATGATGGGCGCGGTGTCCGACCGGAAGAATAACTGGAGGGTGGCACTCAGTTCTTATTATAACTGTCTGCAATATGCGGAGAAATATCATTTCCGTTACATACAGGGGATGGCGGAAAGCAATATCGCTTACACACTGGTGCGGATGCGTCTGCGTCAGGAAGCGATCCAGCATTACCGGAAGGCGCTGGAATGCTATGCAGATGCGGAAAAATCCTATTATCTGAATTTCAACCGGATCAACTGTATGATCGAATGCGGCTGCTGTCATATGTACCAGCAGGAAGCGGAGGAAGCATTGCAGCTGTGGGAAGAGATACAGAAAATCATACAGGAGGAGCCGGAGAGCTACTATTCCGCCATCAATGTGGAAATGTACCAGATCCCCTGTGAAGTTCTGCAGGGAAGAACGGAGGAAGCAGAGAGACTGGCAGTGGATCTGCTGGCGCAGATGGATTCTCCGGAAAAGTTCGAGGAGATCCGGGACAATCTGGTGATCCTGGCGGGGATTCTGGCATTTATGCCCACGGAAGATTTGCTGGAACGACTGATAGGAATCATTGATGAGAAAGAAATAGAGGAACACTACAATATTTTCCTGGATCTGTATCCTTTTAAGAGCGGACTGCTTCGAAAAAAGGGTCTTATCCGGGAATATATGGAATACACCAGGCAGTATTTTGATATTTATGAAAAGTACCAGCAGGAAAACAGAGAAGCGCTGATCAATGTGGTGGAAATGCAGGACCGGCTGAAAAACGTTACGCTGGACTGGGCGAACATGAAAGCCTCCAACCGGGAACTGGAAAGTCTGGCCATGCATGATGAACTGACGGGTCTGGCGAACCGGACCTATTTACACGAATATCTTACCAGCAGTTTTGAACAGGCCTATGGAGAGCAGGAGATCATGGGTGTGGAGCTGATGGACATTGATTTCTTCAAGGAATACAACGATCATTATGGGCATCTTGCAGGAGACCAGTGCCTGAAAGCCATTGCGGGTGTCCTGCGGAAACAGCAGGTTCCCGGGAAAGTCTTCTGTGCCAGATACGGCGGAGACGAATTCATGGTGCTGTATACCGGAATGACCGCGGAGAAAATACGGAGAACCTCGGAAGATATCCTGCGGGAAGTCCGCAAGTTAAAAATGCCCCACGAACGAAGTAATTGCAGTAAATACGTGTCGGTCAGCCAGGGAGTGTTTGCAAGGATCCCGGTAGGCAGCAACAGAGAATGGGATTTCACATCCCGGGCGGATGATCTTCTCTATAAGGCGAAAAACTGCGGAAGAGATGCTATATGTCTTTCCACGGAAAAGTCCAGAGATAAATATATAGAGATCAAATAAAAGGCGCAGACAGCGCAGATGGGAGAGCAGAGTATGTTAGTCCAGAAATACAAAGATATGTTGTCCGGAAAATCTGTGATCCGGCAGCTTTCGGAATTTGCTACGGCAAGAGGACAGGAGATCGGATACGAGAACGTATTCGACTACAGCCTGGGGAATCCTTCCGTTCCGGTTCCCAGAGAATTTACAGACCGTATGATCCATATGCTGGCTACCAGAGAGCCTCTGGAGCTGCACGGTTACAGCCCCAGCCTCGGTATCACCAGCGTGAGAGAGGCCATTGCGGAGAATCTGGAACAGAGATTCGGCCTGCCTTACCGGAAAGAGCACATTTTCATGGCATCGGGAGCGGCCGGAGCGCTGGCACATGCCTTCCGCCTGGTGACGGAGCCGGGAGATGAGATCCTGACATTTGCTCCGTTTTTCCCGGAGTATCACCCCTACGTGGATCTCACGGGTGCGGTACTTAAGGTGGTTCCGCCTAATCTGGAGAACTTCCAGATCAATTTTGAAGCCTTCGAGGAAATGCTGACGGAGAAGGTCAAGGCCGTATTGATCAATACCCCCAACAACCCCTCCGGCGTGGTATATTCCACCCCTACCTTACAGAGAATGGCGGATGCCCTGAAAGAAAAATCACAGCAGTACGGACATATCATTTACCTGATCTCCGACGAACCCTATCGTGAGATCGTGTTTGAAGGCGTAGACAATCCCTGTGTGTCTTATTTTTATGACAACACCATCATGTGTTACTCCTTCTCGAAATCCCTGTCCCTGCCGGGAGAGCGTATCGGTTACGTGGCAGTGAACCCTGCCTGTGAGGAAGCGGAGACCATGATCAATATGTGCGGACAGATTTCCCGCGGCATCGGACACAACTGTCCTCCCTCCATCATTCAGCTGGCTGTGGCACAGGTACTGGATAAAACAGCGGATCTGTCCGTCTACGAGACGAACATGAATATTCTTTATAAGGAACTGACCGATCTGGGATTCACCTGCGTGAAGCCCGGCGGAACCTTCTATATTTTCCCGAAGGCTCTGGAAGAGGATGCCAAGGTATTCAGCCAGAAGGCATTGAAGTATGATCTGATCCTGGTACCGGGCGACACCTTCGGCGCACCGGGATATTTCCGCATGGCTTACTGTGTGGATACCGAGAAGGTAGAGAGATCCCTGGAGGCTTTGCGTAAGTTTGTGAAGACGGAATATGCAACTATCTAGAGTCACACAGCATATTGAAAGACGAATCGTGCTTGCACGAATGAGTCTTTCGATATGCTGATGTGACGAAATAACCACATGAGCAAAAGGAAAGCATCGCAGATGCGGTTTTGCGAATGTGGTTCTAGATAGTTGCAGGAGCAGAAAGGAGAGAAGTATATGTATCAGGCAGGACTGGTATTGGAAGGCGGCGGAATGAAAGGCGTGTACACCGCCGGCGTACTGGATTTTTTTACCGAAAAGGGAATTGATTTCTCCTATATCTACGGAGTATCCGCCGGGGCATGCCATATGTGCAGTTATCTGTCCAGACAGAAAGGCCGGGCGCTAAGCGTCAGCATCGACTATCTGGATACCAGACGGTATTGCAGTCTGGAAAGCCTGGTGACCAGCGGGGACCTGTTCAATGTGGATTTCTGCTATCATCTGATCCCGGATTACCTGTATCCGTATGATTATGATACCTTTGAAAAATATCCCGGCAAAGCCTACAGTGTGGTGACTAACATTGAAACAGGACAGCCGGAGTATCTGAGAGTCCGGGATATCCGCAAGGATATCGACAAGATACGGGCATCCGCATCCCTGCCGTTAGTGGCACGGAATGTGAAGATCGACGGAAAACTGTATCTGGACGGTGGTATCAGTGATGCCATCCCTCTGGAGAAATCCATTCTGGAGGGCAACCGCAAGAACATCGTGGTCATGACCAAAGAGGTGGGATTCGTAAGAAAGCCTGCGTCTGCGTCACAGCTGGGACTCATAAAACTCAGATATCTGAAATATCCTAAAATATACGAACTTATGGCGGACAGACATATCCGTTACAATGCGTGTCTGGATTATATCGACAGACAGGAGAAGAACGGGCAGGCCTTTGTGATCCGGCCGCATAAAAAGAGTGAAGTGGGCCGTATTGAGAAGGACAAGGACAAACTGATCGCCTTATACGAAGAGGGTTACCGGGAAGCGGAAGCCTGCTATGAGGATCTGCTGGCTTATCTGGAGAAGTAATTACAAATAATAGGAAAGTGTAGAGAGAAAAGACATGTTAGAAATTATCAAGGCAATTATTTACGGCATCGTGGAAGGTATTACCGAATGGCTGCCCATCAGCAGCACCGGACATCTGATCCTGGTGGAACGGCTGATCCCCTTTCAGCAGACCAGCGAAGGCTTCTTCGACATGTTCGATGTGGTTATTCAGCTGGGAGCCATTCTGGCAGTCGTTGTTCTGTTCTGGAACAAGATCTGGCCCTTTTATCTGAAGAAGAACCAGCAGACGAAAAAGGGCGGCATCATAAGATCCAAAAAAGATCTTACGGTGGGAAATGTGGCGCTGAGCATGGATGCCTTCTGGATGTGGGTGAAGATCGTTGTGGCCTGCATCCCTGCGGTGGTTTACGGACTGTTATTCGATGATGCGGTAAGTGAAGCTTTCAAAAAAGAGATCGGAACCAGTGGAGTGACGGTTCAGGTGATCGTGGTGGCAGTTATGCTGGTACTGGTCGGTGTATTGTTTATCGTGATCGAGAACTGGAATAAGAAACGTGTACCCACCACAACGAAGCTTTCCCAGCTGACCTATCGGGATGCACTGATCATCGGACTCTGCCAGCTGGTGGCTGCGGCACTGCCCGGAACCTCCCGTTCCGGCGCTACGATCCTGGGAGCCATTGTCATCGGCATCTCCAGAACGGTAGCTGCGGAATTTACCTTTTTCCTGGCAATCCCCGTCATGTTCGGAGCAAGCCTTCTGAAAGTGATAAAATTCGGATTTGCATTTACGGGAATGGAACTGGCCTGCCTGCTGATCGGTACGGTGGTATCCTTTATCGTGTCCCTGTTCGTGCTTCGTTTCCTGATGGGATACATCAAAAAACACGACTTTAAAGTCTTCGGATGGTATCGTATCGTACTGGGTATTATAGTATTACTGTACTTCCTTGTATTCGCATAATAGTTGACAATTATAGGGAAATGGAATAAACTACCCTTATCGGGCGCCGGATTCCGGCACTTGGGAGGAGATTGAAAAATTTATTTTTTGTACACGATTCGTACAGAAGGGAGACGGTAACATGGCAGTAGTTAAGAAAACTGTAGCACCTGTAGTGGCAGCAAAAGCAGAAGCGCCTAAGGCAGAAGTAAAGAAAGCAGCACCGACAACTCCAGTTAAGACAGAAAACGTGACCGCTGTGAAGGAAGCTGAGAAGGCACCTGTAGCAAAGGCAGAAGAGAAAGCACCCGTAAAGGCAGAGGCTAAGAAGCCTGCAGCCAAGAAGGAAACAGTCAAGAAAGAGACCAAGAAGGCAGCCCCCGCAAAGGCAGAGGCTAAGAAGCCCGCAGCCAAGAAGGCAGAGTTAAAGAGCGAGATCAGCGTTCAGTTCGGTGGCAAGTCCTACTCTCAGGAAGATCTGCTGAAGATCGCCAAGGACGTATGGAAATACGACCTGAAGCAGAAAGCAGCTGACCTGACCAGCGTAGAGCTGTATGTAAAGCCCGAAGAGAACATGGTTTACTATGTAATGAACAAAGAGATCACCGGAAGCTTCTACATATAAGCACAAAGCGTCCCGGACGCGGTTTTGTGAATAGGGTTTGAAATGCTTGTATAAGACCCCAATGTGGCATTTACCACTTTGGGGTCTTTGTATCATTATGGATCAAGAATGTTAAAGGATGACAGAATGCAGAAAAAATCAGAAAAGATTATTTTTACATTATATCTGTTGGGATTTCTGGTGCTGGCACTTACGCTTGCCCTGTTGCAGCCACTGGCCAATACCCCGCCCCTGTTCGGGAATCCCCCGGATGAACACGCGAGATATCTGATTCCGCAGTTTATCTGTAAATATGGGAAGATCCCCACGGGATGGGAGGAAGAGGTGCGGATCCCCGCCTACGGATTTTCCTATGCATTGTATAATGTCTTTCCTTATATCCTGCAGGGATATCTCATGCGCTTCGTGAGCCTGTTTACCGAATCGGAGGTGGCACTGCTCTATACCGCAAGACTGGTGAACGTGGCCTTCGGCCTGCTGATGGCGGTGATGGTATACTTTATCGGGAAGAGAGTGTTCCGGGATGACCGGTTCCGGTGGATGTTCTGTTTTGCCGTAACGTACCTGCCGGAAGGACTGTTCATGCACACCTATGTGAATACCGATTCCTGTTGCATGCTGTCTACGGCCATGATGGTATATGCGCTGGTATGCGTATATCAGGATGGCATAAATGTCCGCAACAGCCTGTGGATGAGCGGAGGTATCATCCTGTGTGCTCTTTCTTATTATAATGCCTATGGGTATATCGTAAGCTGTATTTTGCTGTTCCTGCTGTTCTTTTTACAGAAAAAGGAAAGTGGCGGCTATTCTTATGACTGGAAGAAGATGCTGAAATACGGCGTGCTGATCGCCGGAGTGGTTCTGGCGGGTATCAGCTGGTGGTTCATCCGCAGTTACATCGTTCTGGAGGGAGACCTGCTGGGACTGGCTACCCGGGAAAAGATGGCAATCCAATATGCGGTGGAAAGTGTCAATCCGCTGACGATGCAGACCTATCAGTCCATGGGGTATACGGTACTGGAAATGTTCCGGGAACGCTATACACTGTCCGGCCTGTTTCACAGCTTTGTGGCAGCCTTCGGCTCCATGTCGATCTACGGAAGCATCTGGCTGTACCGGGCGTATAAAGCATTTTTTATTGCAGGCACCGTGGGAAGCCTTCTCTATGTGATCTGCTATAAAAAACGCCGTAAAATATCCGGAAGAGAATGGTTCTTCCATATCAATATGCTGTACTGCATTTTTATGCCGGCATTTCTGACCATATATTATGCATATACGACGGATTATCAGAATCAGGGACGCTATCTGCTCCCGGCACTGATCCCGCTGATGTATTATATGGTAAAGGGGATCCAGAAGCTTTCGGAACTGAAGATTAAGGGCAGAACCTTTCCCCGGTGGCTGGTAAATGCGGGAATTGCGGTATGCTTCCTGATCCTCATCGGAGGGACAATAGATATGGTATATGTACGGGCGCTTCCCGTATATCTGGAGACAGGACTGGTACTGAAATAGTACCGGTCCTTTTTATGATTTCTTTAGATTTGTTTAGAATTATTTTCCGGAAAATCAGTTGACAATAATACCCTATAGTGCTATTTTAGGGTAAGAAGATGTTAGCACTCCTTTTAGACGAGTGCTAATAATCCCAAAGGGAGTGACGGAATGCAATTAGATGACAGAAAAACAATTATATTGCAGGCCATTATCCGGAACTACTTGGAAACGGGAGAGCCGGTAGGCAGCAGGACCATTTCGAAATACACGGATCTGAATTTAAGCTCGGCAACCATTCGGAACGAGATGGCGGATCTGGAAGAGATGGGGTATATCATACAGCCGCACACTTCCGCAGGAAGGATTCCTTCCGATAAGGGATATCGCTTCTATGTGGATACCATGATGGCTACCAGAGAGCAGGAAGTCAATGAGATGAAGGATATGCTCCTGGAGAGACAGGATAAGTTGGAGAACCTGTTAAAACAGGTGGTGAAGACTCTGGCACAGAATACACAATATGCCACCATGATCAGTGCTCCGCAGGTACATCGCAACAAGGTGAAGTTCATCCAGCTGTCCCGGGTGGATGCCGGACAGATTCTGGCGGTCATCGTTGCCGAAGGCAATGTGATCAAGAACAATATTCTGGCGGTGGATCAGGAACTGAATGATGAGACACTGCTGAAGCTGAACATTCTGTTGAATACCCACCTCAATGGATTGTCCATGGAGGAGATCAACTTAGGCATGATCGCAGCGATGAAGCAGCAGGCCGGAATCCACAGTGAGATCGTCAGTGAGGTGATCGATGCTGTGGCAGATGCCATCAAGGCAGATGAAGACCTGGAGATCTACACCAGCGGCGCCAACAATATTTTCCGGTATCCGGAACTGGCGGATCAGTCCAAAGCAAGCGAACTGATCAATGCCTTCGAAGAGAAACAGCAGCTGGGCGGTCTGATCCAGGAGTCCTTGGCAGATGAAGGCAGCACCGGTATTCAGGTGTACATTGGAGACGAGACACCGGTACAGAGCATGAAGGATTGCAGTGTTGTCACAGCTACTTATGAATTAGGCGAGGGCATGAAGGGAACCATAGGAATCATAGGTCCCAAGAGAATGGATTATGACAAGGTCATCGGAACCCTGCGAACGGTGCAGAACCAGCTGGATGACCTTTACCGCAAAGAATAGACAGATTCCAGAAAGGAAAGTAAGAATGGCAGAACAGGAAAAAGAAATATTAGAGGAAGAAATGGAACAGGATCTTTCGGAAGCCGAAGAGCTGAAGGAAGAAGAGACCGAAAGCAAAGAGCCTGAAAGCAGGGAAGATAAAAAGGCAGCGAAGAAACAGGCAAAGCTGAACAAAAAGGAAGATTCCTACAAAGAGAAGATCGATCAGCTGGAAGACAGAGTAAAACGTCAGATGGCGGAATTCGAGAACTTCCGTAAGAGAACCGACAAAGAGAAACAGGCCATGTTCGATACCGGTGCCAAGAGTGTGATCGAGAAGATCCTTCCGGTGGTGGACAATTTCGAAAGAGGTCTGGCAACGGTTCCCGAAGAATCGAAGGAAGATCCTTTTGTAGACGGTATGAACCGCATCTACAAACAGCTGATGACAGAACTTGACAATATCGGAGTAAAGCCCATCGAGGCGGTCGGACAGGAATTTGATCCGAACCTTCACAACGCAGTGATGCAGGTGGAGAGCGATGAGTATGAATCCGGTGTCGTAGCCCAGGAACTTCAGAAGGGTTACACATACCATGACATGGTCGTAAGACACAGCATGGTAGGCGTGGTACAGTAACAAAGTTAACAAATATTTTTCAGAATAGAACATAACAAAGAGAGTAAAAACAGGAGGAAAATATTATGAGTAAGATTATTGGTATTGACTTAGGTACAACCAACAGCTGTGTAGCTGTTATGGAAGGTGGTAAGCCCACCGTTATCGCAAATACAGAAGGCGCAAGAACCACACCCTCTGTTGTAGCATTTACCAAGACCGGTGAGAGACTGGTCGGTGAGCCTGCAAAGCGTCAGGCAGTTACCAACGCAGAGAAGACCATTTCTTCCATCAAGAGAGATATGGGTACTGATCGCGGCCGTACTATCGACGGCAAGAAATATTCTCCTCAGCAGATCTCCGCAATGATCCTGCAGAAGCTGAAAGCAGATGCTGAGAGCTATCTGGGTGAGAAGGTTACTGAGGCAGTTATCACGGTTCCCGCATACTTCAACGATGCTCAGCGTCAGGCTACCAAGGATGCCGGTAAGATCGCAGGTCTGGATGTAAAGCGTATCATCAACGAGCCTACCGCAGCAGCACTTGCTTACGGCCTGGACAATGAGAAAGAGCAGAAGATCATGGTATACGACCTTGGTGGTGGTACCTTTGATGTATCTATCATCGAGATCGGTGACGGCGTTATCGAAGTACTGGCTACCAACGGTGATACACACCTTGGCGGTGATGATTTCGACAACAAGATCATTCAGTGGATGCTGGATGAATTCAAGAAGGCAGAAGGCGTAGATCTGTCCGGTGATAAGATGGCTATGCAGAGACTGAAGGAAGCAGCTGAGAAGGCTAAGAAAGAGCTGTCCAGCGCAATGACCACCAACATCAACCTTCCTTTCATTACCGCAACTGCAGAAGGCCCCAAGCACTTTGACATGAACCTGACACGTGCAAAATTCGACGAACTGACCAGAGATCTGGTTGACAAGACTGCAATCCCTGTACAGAACGCCATGAAGGATGCAGGCCTGACCTATGCAGAACTCGGCCAGGTACTGTTAGTAGGTGGTTCCACACGTATCCCTGCTGTACAGGATAAGGTAAGAGCCCTGACCGGCAAAGAGCCCAGCAAGTCTCTGAACCCTGATGAGTGCGTAGCAATCGGTGCTTCCATTCAGGGTGGTAAGCTGGCAGGCGATGCAGGTGCCGGCGATATCCTGTTACTGGATGTAACTCCTCTGTCCCTGTCCATCGAGACCATGGGCGGTGTAGCTACCAGACTGATCGAGAGAAATACTACCATCCCTACCAAGAAGAGCCAGATCTTTTCTACCGCAGCTGACAACCAGACCGCTGTAGATATCAACGTAGTACAGGGTGAGCGTCAGTTCGCCAAGGATAACAAGTCCCTCGGACAGTTCCGTCTGGACGGTATTGCACCCGCTCCCAGAGGAATCCCTCAGATCGAGGTTACCTTCGATATCGATGCCAACGGTATCGTAAATGTATCCGCTAAGGATCTGGGTACCGGCAAGGAACAGCACATCACCATTACCGCTGGTTCCAACATGTCCGATTCCGATATTGAGAAGGCTGTCAAGGAAGCAGCTGAGTTCGAGGCACAGGATAAGAAGCGTAAGGAAGCTATCGAGGCCAGAAACGAGGCAGACTCCTTCGTATTCCAGACAGAGAAGGCTCTGAATGAAGTAGGCGACAAGGTTCCCGAGAGCGACAAGACCCAGGTACAGGCTGATCTGGAAGCTGTGAAGGCTATTCTGGAGAGAACCAAGGATCAGGAGATGAGCGACAGCGACGTAGAGGAACTGAAAGCTGCCAAAGAGAAACTGACCCAGAGTGCACAGTCCGTATTCACCAAGATGTATGAGCAGGCTGCTCAGGCACAGCAGGGTGCTCAGGGCGCAGCAGGTCCTGACATGAATGCACAGGCCGGCGGCAATGCAGGATCTTCCGCAGACGATGATGTCATCGACGGAGATTTCAGAGAAGTATAATTAAACTTCACAAATAAAGCAATTCGTGGTATAACAGTAAATGCTGTGTAACAGTGATTGCAAATAACAGGGGGCACAGGGTATGCGAAAGCGTGCCCTGTGCATAACCGTTTTCAGATTTATGTGACAGAGGTGTAAAAATGGCAGAGCAGAAGAGAGACTATTACGAGGTCCTCGGTGTAGATAAGAACGCAGATGATGCTGCAATAAAAAAAGCATACCGGGTACTGGCGAAAAAATACCATCCCGACATGAACCCCGGAGACAAGGACGCAGAGCAGAAATTCAAAGAAGCTTCCGAGGCTTATGCCGTGCTGAGTGATCCCGAGAAGAGACGCCAGTATGATCAGTATGGTCATGCTGCATTTGACGGCGCCGCCGGTGGTGCCGGTGGATTTGACTTCAACGGTGCAGATTTCGGAGATATTTTCGGAGACATTTTTGGAGATATTTTCGGCGGCGGAAGAAGCAGAGGTGCCAGAAATAACGGCCCCATGAAGGGAGCCAACATCCGTACCAGCGTTCATATCACGTTTGAAGAAGCAGTCTTCGGCTGTAAGAAAGAGATCGACCTTACGGTAAAAGAGACCTGTAAGACCTGTAACGGTTCCGGGGCGAAGCCGGGAACCAGTCCCGAGACCTGTACTAAGTGCGGCGGTAAGGGCCAGGTGGTATTTACCCAGCAGTCTTTCTTCGGTACGGTGCGTAACGTACAGACCTGTCCGGACTGTCAGGGTACCGGTAAGGTGATCAAGGAGAAATGTCCGGATTGTCGTGGCACCGGATATATTCCCATGAAAAAACGTTATGCGGTGGATATCCCCGCAGGTATTGATAACGGCCAGTCCACCCGTATGCCGGGACTGGGTGAGCCCGGCGTCAACGGCGGCCCCAGAGGCGATGTGCTGGTAGAAGTGATCGTAGGCCGTCATCCGATCTTCCAGAGACAGGATTTCGATATCTTCTCTACGGTGCCTATTTCTTTCGCAGTAGCGGCATTAGGCGGCGAAGTACTGATCGATACCGTAGACGGCAAGGTAGTATATGATGTGAAGGCCGGAACCCAAACCGACACCAAGATCCGTCTGCGCGGCAAGGGTGTTCCTTCCTGGAGGAACAAGGATGTCCGCGGTGACCATTATGTAACACTGGTGGTTCAGACTCCCGATAAGCTGAAGCCGGAAGCAAAGGAACTGCTGAAACAGTTCGATGCACTGACCGGTGATTCCCTGAATGCGGTAAAGAATGCCACAGAGGCAGGGAACGGCGAGGCGAAGGAGAAAGACTCCAAGGACGGCAAAAAGAAAAAGTTTTGGAAGTAATAACAGAATCGAATGAGATGTTGAGACAGCAGGAGCGTATCGATAAATACAGTCCTGCTGTTTTGTTGTGTTTTTATAGCATAACACTGTTTGACAGAATGGGCAGAAACGCTTACAATTCAAGTAGCTATGCAGTCTTGTGACACAAAGGAGCCTACAGGGGATGGAAAACCGGAAAGAGGAATTTCTGAAAATCGTATGTCAGATCTACATGGCTGCCATTCTCGTGGTGCTGCCTCTCTATTATATTCCCTGGAACGGCTATTATAAAATGGGTGATACCAAATATTATCTGTACCGCAATATTTCTCTGCTGTGCATGGGGATCTGGCTGGCAGTGGAACTGGCTGCGGCGCTGAGCGGATGGATAGGGAAAAGAACGCCCGCATCCGTCGGAAAGCCGGGGAACACGGCAAAAAAGCTGTTGGCAAAATGCCGGGAGAATACTGTAACGACGGCGGTCTGTGGATATGCTCTCGTTGCCGCACTCTCCGCCGTGTGCAGCCCTTATGGCAGTACGGCGTGGACCGGAGAGCGGGAATGGTATCTGGGGGCTGTCACGATCTGCCTTATGACCGGCGGATTTTTGCTGACAGCAAAGTACGGAGAATCGTGCAGACAGATATTGCTTCTGGGAGAAGCGGCATTCGTGGCTGTGACCCTGATCGGCCTGTTTCAAAAGCTGGGTTATGATCCGCTGGGGCTGTTAAAGGGCTATGTCGTAGGTGACTGGGAATATACGCATATGCTGTCCACTCTGGGCAACAGCAACTGGCTCAGTGGCTATTACAGTGTGATGTTCCCCTTTTCGCTGGCTTTGTTCCAACAGGCATTGTCGGAGGAAAACAGAACCGGAACAATCCTGAGGGGGATCTGCAATGTGCCGGCGATTATGCTTTTGCTCCTGCAGGGAAGCGACAGCGGTGTGATCGTGGCCTGCGTTGCCATTGGATGGTGCTTCTGGAAAGTTCGGAAGCAGACAGTATTGTGGGAGCCGTATCTGCTTTTGCTTGCGGCAGCGGCTCTGGGAATGAGCATCTGGGGAATCGGGATGAAAAGTCTGGGGACTTATGATATTCTGCTGCAGGATGGGATCGCCAAGAAGCTGGCAGACTGGCGGGTGTGGATTCCGTTTATGTTGTTCTGCCTGCTTTTTTGCGGGCTGTATCACAGGCTTTCGGAAGCGAAAAAGAAAGCATTGCAGAAATGTGTATTTTGCGGCGTGCTGGCTGTGACAACGGTGGCGGCACTATGGTATCTGCGGCGCCTGTCCGGAATGAATTTTACGGATTGGGGCAATCGCCGGGGAAGACTGTGGCAGATGTCCTGGATAGGTTTCCGGGAAGGAGACCTGCATCAGAAACTGCTGGGAGCCGGACCGGATTGCTTTGCAAAGTATCTGGGGGAGTTGCTGCCCGGAGGTACGGTGCTTTTTGACAAAGGCTATTTTAAGGGATCTGTATTTACCAATGCCCATAATGAGTGGTTTACCACGCTGATTAATATGGGGCTGTTGGGAGTGGCTGCCTACGGGGCTGTTTTCCTGACGGCATTGCGGACTTACAGGAAGAATTTTCTTGCAGTATTATTGCTGCTTACCTACGGGATACATTCCCAGATCAGCTTTCAGCAGGTGTTGAATGCTCCGTTTTTCTTTCTGGTGCTTGGAGTATGCGAAGCGGATCACCGGAGGAAAAACGTCAGAACGGATAGAAATGAGGAGTTAACAGAAGTCAGATGAAAAACATTTGGAAGATATTTACCGGAGATTTGAAAAAGCTGGTGAAACAGCCTTTCGCCCTGATCATTATTATCGGGCTGTGTGTGATACCGTCGCTGTATGCGTGGTTCAATATTTTTGCCAACTGGGATCCCTATGCCAATACCGGCGGCATACCGGTAGCAGTGGTATCTCTGGATCAGGATTATACGTTGAAGGACGGATCCGTGGTAAACATGGGAGAATCCGTGTTGGAAAGCCTGCATTCCAATACCAGTGTAAAATGGATCTTCTTAGATACGGAGGAAGAAGCGAAGGAAGGCGTGGAAGCCGGAACCTATTATGCGGCCATCGTCATCACGGATAAATTTACCTACAGCATGTATAATGTATTTTCCGATGATTTTGAGAATCCGGCACTGATCTATTACCAGAACCAGAAGAGCAATGCCATTGCCACCAAGATCACGGATACCGTGGCCGGAACATTGCAGAATACCATCAATGAGACCTTTATCAGGGTGGCGGCTACCACGGTGTTCGAAGAGGGCAATAACGTATCGGATCAGATGCAGGGCGACAGTTATGTGGAAGAACTGACTTCCAAACTGGAGGAACTGAACGACAATCTGAAGGAATACAGTGCCATGATCGATTCCTTCCAGGCAGGAAATGAGAGACTGGAAGCGGCCATCACCCATGTGAACTATGAGATTCCCATCATGCAGAGGAAGCTGGACAGTACGACGGACAGTCTGAACCAGAGCAGTCAGAATCTGTCTTCCACCAGAGATACTCTGGGAAATTTCAGCAACAATATTGATACTTCCATGAACAACATTAACAGTTCTCTGGAAAATATCAAAAAAGTACTGGATGAAAGCAGGCTGGCGGAGGATACCGCACAAATGACAAGAGACCTGAATCAGGTGGCCAGGGATACCAATACCCTGAACGGTCAGGTAAATACACTGCTGGCGGCACTGATCCAGCAGAAGCTGGAAAGCGTCTCAGACGGTAATGCTTCGGGCGGCGACAATAACGATAGTATCGGCGGTAATCTGGGCGGAGTGGCAGCGGATGCAGCAATCGAAGCCCTGAAAGCCATGCAGAAGGAACTGGATCTGATGAATACCGTGGTGGGCAGTGTGCTGGAATCCACAGACGAACAGGCGGCAGAGAAGGCAAAGGTCAATGTGAACAATGCCATGAATAATATGAAGAGTGCCATTGACAGCTGCGAAACTTCTGTAAGCAATATGCAGAGCATCTATAAGAACAATCTGGTACCCCAGATGCAGAAAGTTCTGACGAATATGTCAGATTCTCTGAACCAGGTGACCAATCTGGTAAATACTCTGAGCAACACAGTGAAAAACGTGGGTGTTGTCATGGAGGGTGTCAGTGATACCGTGGCCGGAACCGGTGAGAGTCTGAGCCAGATCAAGGATGTGGTGGACAATATCAGCGCCAAGATCACAGACCTGACAGAGAAGCTGGAAGGTGCTTCGGAAGAGGAAATGATGGACATTCTGGTAAGCTTTCTGGGTGGAGATCCGGACAGTCTGGGGGCATATTTTGCATCTCCCGTGACCATGGAGACTATCGCCATGTATCCGGTGGCTACCTACGGTTCTGCCATGACACCGTTCTATTCCACACTGGCGATCTGGGTAGGATCCACGATCCTGGTGGCACTGGTGAAGGTAAAAGCTTCTCCGAGGGGGCTGGAAAACGTGCAGAGCTATCAGCTGTATTTCGGCAGATATCTGCTGTTCTTACTGCTGGCCCAGATTCAGGCGGCCATTATCGTGGCCGGAGACCTGTGGCTGTTGAAAGTTAACATTGTGGAACCGGGGCTTTTCTTCCTGGCGGCAAGCTTCACAGCCACTGCATTTTCCCTGCTGATTTACTCTCTGACACTGGCGTTCGGAGATGTGGGCAAGGCGGTCTGCGTCATCGTCATGGTATTGCAGATCGCGGGATCCAGCGGTACGTTCCCTATCGAACTGCTGCCGGACACCTACCAGAAGATCTATATCTTCTTCCCCTTCCCGTATGCCATTAAGGCCATGAGAGAGGCGTTGGCAGGGATGTACGGAACGGCCTATATGGAAGCGCTGGCCAAGCTGATCCTGTTTATGATCGAGGGTCTGCTGATCGGTTTGGTGATCCGGATCCCGTTCGTGAAGCTGAATCATTTTGTGGAAGAGCGAATGGAAGACACGGAGTTAATGTAAAGGTGAAATCATGGAAAGAAATTACGAAGAGATTTTTCAGAAGGTTCTGGATTATGAGCAGGCCCTTCATGAGAAGAACAGAAAAAGAATAAAGATCGGCCTGAAATGTATCTGGATCGTGCCCCTGTTTTTCCTGGCACTGTTATTTCTGACCGGCAGCAATAAGGTGATCTTTCTGATCCTGTGGATCATATCCCTGTTTGCCCTGTCTATTTATCTGATCGTTGTGGAATATATGGATTACAATCTGCAGGAAAAGATCATGGAACTGAAAGGGGAAGAAGGAGACATCGAGGCGGTGACCCCGAAGGACTTCGACCGGGCGGCACAGATCATCCGGGAGACCCGGAAAATGATCGGCGCCGGACTGAATGCCCCTGCCGAGACCGGGATAACCGATGAAAATGAAGAAAATGATGAAGAGAAAGACGGGGAGGATGGCGAATAATGCGTAATATCTGGAAAATATTTACCACCGACATCCGTCGGATCAGTAATAATGTAGTAGCGGTAGTCATTATCATGGGACTGAGCATTCTTCCGGCGCTGTACGCCTGGTTCAATATTTTCTCCAACTGGGATCCCTATGAACCGGCAGCCACCAGTCAGCTGAAAGTGGCTGTGGCCTCCGATGATGCCGGAGCCCAGATCATGGGACTTTCCCTGAACGTGGGAGACAGTGTGCTGGAGGCACTGGGAGCCAATACTACTATCGGCTGGGTATTCCCGGAGACCACGGAGGAAGCGCTGGAGGGCGTGAAGAACAGCGATTATTATGCCGCTCTGATCATCCCGGAGACCTTTACACAGGAGATGCTGGGATTTCTGGACGGCGAGGTGGATCATCCCACGATCTACTATTATGAAAATGAGAAAAAGAACGGTATTGCTCCCAAGATCACAGGCAAGGCGAAAAACGCCGTACAGGAGCAGGTAAACGCCACGTTCATCAGTACGGTGGCGGAAGCGGCCATGAAAGCGGGTAATGCGCTTTCTATGGCAAATGCCGCCGGACAGGGCAGCGTGGAGGATTCCTTGAATTCTGTGCAGGCACAGCTACAGGACTATGTGGTCATGCTGCAATCGTTCCAGAGCATTATGAGTTCTGCGGAGATGATCATGGAGACCAGCCAGAATATGCTGCCGGATATGGATAATATTCTGGAAAACGGACGAAATACCATGGTGGGAATGCAGACCATGATCAATTCCAGTGTGGATGCGGTGGATGTCATGGGTGACATGGTAAGCAGCAGTATGGATATGGTGACAGAGGCTCTGCAGTATCTGTCAGTCTTTTCCGACGGATTACTGGAGCAGATGGGCAGCAATAATGTGGGAAGTACCACGGATACCGGACTGGGCATGGCCATCGGACTGGTGCAGGGCATGCAGGCCAATATGGATGTGCTGGGAAGCCTGATCACCGGACAGGATGCCCAGATCCAAGAGATCAACCAGTCTCTGCAGAAGATCGAAGCGGATCTGAAACAGCTGCAGAACAGCAAGGGGGATGTGGACAATGACATCAATACCCTGCGGGCCCAGATCCGGGAACAGATCCAGATCTGCAACAAACAGCTGAATAACCTGTTAAACGACTACAATAATAACGTCAGACCTTCCTTCCGGGCCACCGGGAAATCCATGCAGCAGGCCTTCTTGAATGCCGCAGCGATGATGAACGGCACGGATGTGAATATGGATGAGATCTCCGATATTCTGAAAGAGTATCAGCAGACCCTGGAAGAAGGCAACGTAAGTCTGCAGGATTCCCTGATAATTGCGCAGGAATTGCTGGACAAGGTCAGCAAAATAGCAGATAATATAAAACGGATCACCGGAGCGGATTCCTATGAGGATATTCTGAGTGCCATGGCTACCGATCCGACGTCTGTGGCAGAGTTCGTATCTTCTCCGGTGAAGCTGGAGACGGTACCGGTCTATCCGGTGGATCATTACGGATCCGCGGCATCGCCTTTTTACACGATTCTGGCGATCTGGGTGGGCGCGCTGTTTTTAGTAGCGATCATCCATGTGGGTGTGAAGCCCATTGATCCGGAGGATCATTACAAGACTTACGAGAGATACTTTGGCAGATATCTGCTGTTTTTCCTGATCGGACAGGCACAGACACTGCTGACGATCCTGGGGAACCTCTATTATATTGAGATACAGTGTCAGCACAGATTCCTGTACTGGCTGGCAGCAGCCGTGGCCAGCGCGGCCTTCAGCTGCTTTATGTACTCTGTGACCTTTGCTTTTGGCAATGTGGGAGAAGCCCTGGCCATCGTGGTCATGGTCATTCAGGTAGCCGGAAGCGGCGGAACCTTCCCTATCGAGGCACTGCCGAAGGTGTTCCAGTGGATCTATCCGTTCCTGCCGTTCCAGTTCGGCATGAAAGCCTTCAAGGAATGCATCGCAGGAATGTACGGTGTGGATTACTGGATCAATGTGGGAAAGATGGCATTGTTTTTGGTGATTGCATTACTGATCGGCCTGGCTCTGGAGCCGCCGTTCCGTAAGCTGAACCATATGATCGAGAAGAGCAAGGAAAAGACAGGATTGATGATCTAAGATAACCAAAAAAGAAAGGAATCACAACATGAAGTGGGTAAAATTCAGAATAAAGACCGTGACGGAAGCGGAAGATATTATTATCAGCACCCTGTATGATCTGGGGCTGGAAGGCGCACAGATCGAGGACAAAGTGCCTCTGACCGCCATGGAGAAGGAGCAGATGTTCGTAGATATCCTGCCGGACGGACCCGAGGATGACGGCATCGCATACTTAAGCTTTTTCGTAGAGGAAAAAGAGGATGGCAGTCTGGAAGTGGCCGGCGAGAAGACCACCACGGAGGCCGTGCTTGCGGACGTGAAGCGGGAACTGGAAGATTTACGCCAGTTCATGGACATCGGCGAAGGCTCCGTCGTAGTGGACGAGACCGAAGATATCGACTGGATCAACAACTGGAAACAGTATTTCCATCAGTTCTATATCGATGACATTCTGGTGATTCCTTCCTGGGAAAATATCAAACCGGAAGATACCGATAAAATGGTACTGCATATCGACCCCGGCACCGCATTCGGTACCGGCATGCACGAGACCACACAGTTATGTATCCGTCAGCTGCGCAAGTTCATCACCCCCGAGACAGAGCTTCTGGACGTGGGAACCGGCAGCGGTATTCTGGCGATCCTGTCCCTGATGTTCGGTGCGAAGCATGCAGTGGGAACCGATCTGGATATCTGCGCGGTGGAGGCTGTGGCCCAGAACTGCGAAGTCAACGGTATCGATCCGGCACAGTTCGACATGATGATCGGCAATATCATTACGGACAAGGAAGTACAGGACAAGGTAGGCTATGAATGCTATGATATCGTGGTAGCCAACATTCTGGCAGATGTGCTGGTACCCCTGACTCCCGTTATCGTACATCAGCTGAAAAAGGGAGGCATCTATATCACCTCCGGCATCATTGATGACAAGGAACAGACCGTGGTAGAGGCGGTAAAAGCCGCAGGACTGGAAGTTCTGGAAGTAACCTATCAGGGAGAATGGGTCAGCGTAACTGCAAGAAAGAATTAAGCGCTGAAAGTAGGAGTTTTTATGTATCAGTTTTTTGTAGAACCGGAGCAGATCGACGTGGCGGCAAAAAGCGTCATTATCCGGGGAACCGATGTCAATCATATCAAAAATGTACTGCGGATGCGTCCCGGTGAGGAAGTGGCTGTCAGCAACGGAATCGACGGGAAGGAATACCGCTGCGGGATCCTTGCGCTGGAAGAGGACTGTGTCCGTCTGGAACTGCGTTTTATCAAGGAAGACGGCGTGGAGCTTCCGGCGAAGATCTACCTGTTTCAGGGACTGCCCAAGTCGGACAAGATGGAACTTATTATTCAGAAGGCCGTGGAACTGGGCGCTTTTCAGGTGATACCGGTGGCCATGAAGCGTTGCGTGGTGAAGCTGGATGAGAAGAAGGCAGATGCGAAGATCAAACGCTGGCAGGGCATTGCGGAGGCAGCTGCCAAGCAGAGCAAGCGGGGCGTGATCCCCACGGTGGCTCCGGTCATGAGTTATGTGCAGGCAGTCAAAATGGCATCGGAAATGGATCTGAAACTGGTACCTTACGAACTGGCAGAAGGAATGCCGCAGACGAAACAGCTGATCGAAAGCGTAAGACCCGGTCAGCGGATCGCTATTTTCATCGGCCCGGAAGGCGGATTTGATCCGGAGGAAATCCGGGTGGCCACAGAGGCGGGGATTCTGCCCATCACTCTGGGAAAAAGGATCCTGCGGACGGAAACCGCCGGATTTACGACCATCGCATGGCTGATGTATCAGCTGGAAAATTAGGCAGCAGACGGCACAGAGTGTCTGCCTGCGGCATATTTTAATCATAAGAATATATGCAGCGGATCTCGGAAATAGAAGTACTATGAATTTCAGAGAAAAGCTGTTTCGATAGCAAGGAGAAGAAGAGAATGGAAGTCTATTTGGACAATTCCGCCACCACAAGGACATTTCCGGAAGTGGCTGAGTTGATGACGAAGATCATGTGTGAAGATTACGGCAATCCCTCCAGCCTGCATATGAAGGGTGTGGAGGCGGAGAAATACCTCCGCTATGCCAAGGAGACCCTGGCAAGGATCCTGAAGGTGGAAGAGAGAGAGCTTTTATTTACCTCCGGCGGAACGGAATCGGACAATATGGCTTTGATCGGATGTGCCCTGGCGAACTGCCGCAGAGGCAATCATCTGATCACCACACAGGTGGAGCATCCGGCCATTTTACAGACCATGCGTTATCTGGAGAGCCAGGGCTACCGCGTCACTTATCTGCCCGTGGATTCCTGCGGACGGATCCGCCTGGAAGATCTTCGCAGAGCCATGACACCGGAGACCATTCTGGTATCCATTATGCATACGAATAACGAGATCGGCGCCCTCCAGCCCATTGAGGAGGCCGGCGCACTGATCAAACAGATGAACCCCGATACCCTGTTCCATGTGGATGCGGTACAGGGCTTCGGCAAATCCCGGATCTATCCCAAGAAGATGCACATTGATCTGTTGTCCGTCAGCGGACACAAGATCCACGGCCCCAAAGGTGTCGGTCTGTTGTATGTAGGGGACCGGGTAAAGATCCAGCCCATCGTATTCGGTGGTGGGCAGCAGCAGAACCTCCGCTCCGGTACGGAGAATGTTCCCGGCATCGCAGGACTTGCCAAAGCGGCGGAAATGCTCTATAGTCATTTTGATGAGGACCATGCAAGACTCTGTGCCTGCAAGCGGAGATTTATCGAAGGTGTGGAGAAACTGGATCAGGTGAAGGTCAACGGACTGTTACCGGATGCTCCTTACGGGGAAGGTACGGCGGCGCATATCGTCAGTGTATCCTTTGCGGGAGTCCGGAGTGAAGTACTGCTGCATGCACTGGAAGACAAGGGCATCTATGTCTCCGCCGGAAGTGCCTGCTCCGCCCACAAGCCGCAGCCTTCCGCTACGCTGAAAGCCATCGGCGTGGATAAATCCCTGCTGGATTCGACCATAAGATTCAGCTTTTCCGTATTTACCACGGAAGAAGAGATTGACGTATGCCTCCAGGCATTGTACAATATAGTGCCTATGTTGCGCAGATACAGTCGTAGATAAGACAGCCAGGATAAGAAAGGAAAAGAACGTGTTTACATCATTTTTGATAAAATATGCCGAGATCGGCATTAAGGGAAAAAACCGTTATCTGTTCGAAGATGCTCTGGTACGCCAGATCAAATATGCTCTGAAAAAGTGTGAGGGAGAATTTCTGGTACACAAGACACAGGGCCGTATTTTTGTAGATGCAGAGTCAGAATTTGACTATGATGAAGTGGTGGCTCATTTGCAGAGAGTCTTCGGTATCTCCGGTATCTGCCCGGTAGTGCATGTACAGGATGAAGGCTTCGAGAAGCTGTGTGAGACCGTGATCGACTATATTGCAAAGGTATATCCGGACTGCAACCAGACCTTCAAGGTGGCAGCGAGACGTGCCAGAAAAAATTACCCCAAGGACTCCATGACCATCAATATGGATATGGGAGAAGCCATCCTGAATGCCTATCCCAACATGAAGGTGGATGTACACCATCCCGATATCATGCTGAACATCGAGATCCGTGAAGAGATCTATATTTACTCCGTGATCCTGCCCGGCCCCGGAGGAATGCCGGTAGGCACCGGCGGTAAGGGAATGCTGCTTTTGTCCGGCGGTATCGATTCTCCCGTGGCAGGCTATATGATTGCCAAGAGAGGCGTCAAGATCGATGCGGTATATTTCCATGCACCGCCTTACACCAGCGAGCGTGCCAAGCAGAAGGTAGTGGATCTGGCGAAGATCGTAGCCCGCTATACCGGACCGATCTATCTGCATGTGATCAACTTTACCGATATTCAGTTATATATTTATGAGAAATGTCCCCATGAGGAACTGACCATTATCATGCGCCGTTATATGATGCGGATTGCGGAGCAGATCGCGAAGGAGACAGAGTGCCTGGGGCTGATCACCGGTGAGAGCATCGGCCAGGTAGCATCCCAGACCATGAACTCCCTGATCGCCACCAACGAAGTCTGCGAACTGCCGGTATACCGCCCGCTGATCGGCTTCGACAAGCAGGAGATCGTGGAAGTATCCGAGAAGATCGGCACCTACGAGACTTCCATTCTGCCCTATGAAGACTGCTGTACCATCTTCGTGGCAAAGCATCCTGTGACAAAGCCCAATGTGAAGGTGATCCGCAGACATGAACACAATCTGGATGAGAAGATCGATGAACTGGTGAAGACCGCACTGGAGACCAAAGAACTGATCATTGCGGAAGCGTAAAAGAGAAGCAAGAAAAATGCCTTGAGAGGATTGCGACTCTCAAGGCATTTTTAAAATCTCGTTATGTATTCGGAATTCCGAAGCGGTAACTTATACCAGATAAGGCTTTAATACTTCCAGAACCTCATCAGCGCCATCCTCTGCATGGATGTTCAGGTCGATAGGCTTGGAAAGATCCAGGCTGAAGATACCCATGATGGACTTTGCATCAATAACGTATCTGCCGGATACAAGATCGAAATCATAATCGAACTTAGTAATATCGTTTACGAAAGATTTTACCTTATCAATAGAATTTAAAGAAATCTGAACTGTCTTCATGTTGACTACCTCCTTAATGTGTGTCATACCTTCTGACTTCATATTAATGGGTGGACGGCCAAAAGTCAAGACGAAAACAATACAAAAAAAGTGAGGAATCCTATGAAAAGTGTAGCATTACACAACCTCGGATGTAAGGTTAATTCCTATGAAATAGAAGTAATGCAACAAATGTTACAAGAAAAAGGTTATACTATTGTACCATTTGATGAAATCGCAGATATTTATATCGTAAATACCTGCACAGTTACCAATATTGCAGACCGGAAAAGCAGACAGATGCTTCACCGGGCAAAACAGAAAAATCCGGCGGCACTGGTGGTGGCAGTGGGCTGTTATGTGCAGACCGGCAGAGAAGATGTGGAGCAGGACCCCTGCATCGATCTGGCCATCGGCAACAACCGCAAGAAGGATCTGGCCTCGATCCTGGAGGAATATCTGCAGGATCTGGAGCAGGAAGATGCGGTGGCGGAGAACGGGGAAACTGCCGGACACGGCGTGGACAAGACCATGCATGACACCACTGTCATCGACATCAACCACACAGCGGAATACGAAGAAATGACCCTAAAGCATACCGCGGAGCATACCCGGGCTTATATCAAGATCCAGGACGGCTGCAACCAGTTCTGTTCCTACTGTGTCATTCCCTATGCGAGAGGCAGAGTCCGCAGCCGCAGAGCGGAAGACATCATCCGGGAGATCACCGGTATGGCGCAGGCGGGCTACCGGGAGATCGTACTGACGGGCATCCATATCAGTTCCTACGGCATTGATTTTGACGAGGAAGCCTGGAAGCGGGGAGAAAGTGTCTCTGTATTAAAAGAAGACGAGGAAAGAAGAGATTATTCCGGCAGCAGCAAGCTGATCGATCTGCTGGAACGGATCCATGACATTGAGGGCATCGAGCGTATCCGGATCGGTTCTCTGGAACCCCGTATCGTCACGGAGGAGACCGCAGCCAGAATGGCGGCACTGCCGAAGCTGTGTCCCCATTTTCATCTGTCCTTGCAGAGCGGCTGTGATGCGACGTTGCGCCGTATGAACCGTAAATACACCTCCGAAGAATACGCGGAGAGCGTGGCGCTGCTGCGCAAGGTATTCGATCACCCGGCCATCACCACAGACGTTATTGTGGGCTTCCCGGGAGAGACGGAAGAGGAATTCACCGAAACGGTAGGCTTTTTGGACCGGATCCGGTTTTTCGAAATGCATATTTTCAAATATTCCAAGAGAGCTGGAACCAGAGCGGCCGTGATGCCGGAACAGGTACCGGATCCTGTAAAGACCGAAAGAAGCGCAGAACTGCTGGCCATGGAGAAGGAACAGTCGAAGCAGTTCCGGGCACGGTATGTGGGACAGGAAGCGGAAGTGCTTCTGGAGGAGACCAAGGAGATTGGGGGAACGGAATATCTGCTGGGACATACCAGAGACTATGTGAAGATGGCGGTTCCCGTACAGGAGAATCCCAATATCCTGACAAATACTGTGCTGCGGGGCAGCGTACAGGAATTTCTGACGGATGAGATTCTGTTGTTATCACCTCTTGAATTTTCAAAGTAAATGCGGTAAGATAAGGCATAACGGAAAAATTTGCTTTTTGCCGGGGCAGCATTTGTCCCATGGCAGAAAAAAGAGGATCGTATGCAGGACTTAGGAAATACACAATACTTCAAGGTAGAGACAGAACCTGAGACCGGCGTGAAGCTGGTGCTTTCTACCGTTTATGAGGCACTGACGGAGAAGGGATACAACCCTGTGAACCAGATCGTAGGCTATATTATGAGCGGAGATCCCACTTATATTACCAGCCATAAGAATGCCCGCAGCCTGATCATGAAGGTAGAACGGGATGAACTGGTGGAAGAATTGCTCACAGAGTATATCAAGACCAAACACTGGAAATAATTACAACTATCAGGAGGACCCACATGCGTATTATGGGTTTGGATTTCGGCTCACGTACCGTGGGCGTGGCGATCAGTGACAGTCTGCTCTTAACAGCACAGGGAGTAGAGATCATTCGCCGCAAGGAAGAGAACAAATTACGGCAGACACTGGCCCGGATCGAAGAACTGATCGTGGAAAATGAAGTGGAAGAGATCGTACTGGGACTGCCCAAGAACATGAACGATACCGAGGGTGTCCGCGTGGAACTGACCAAAGAGTTCAAGGACAAACTGGAGCGCAGAACCGGATTGCCGGTATATTTCTGGGATGAGAGACTGACCACCGTAGCAGCGGACAAGGCAATGATGGAAGCGGGGATCCGCCGGGAGAACCGTAAGGATTACGTGGATATGATCGCAGCCACCCTGATCCTGCAGGGATATCTGGACCGCAGAAATAATGAGAAGAAAAAGGAATCAGAATGAGTAAACTGGAAAAGATCACATTTCGCCCCGAGGGCGAAGAACCTGTAGAATTTTATGTACTGGAACAGACCAGAATCGGTGGACATAATTATATTCTGGTGACCGATGTGGAAGAGGGCGACGGAGACGCCCTGATCCTGAAGGATATGTCTCAGGACGGCGAAGAAGAGAGCATTTATGATGTTGTCTCCGATGATGAAGAACTGGAAGCAGTATCCGGTGTATTTGCGGATATGCTGGAAGATATTGATCTGATTTAATTTCGATAAATACAGACGCCCTCATGGGAGAGGGGGTCTTATATTTATAAATGATTTGGTAACTATTCAGAGCCATGCAAATTTAGACATAATGCCATGCTTGCATGAGCA